>OKRU01002732.1_pt1 | contig 15272 bp, 16 predicted proteins | sample 1601131 | NCBI WGS metagenome assembly OKRU01 (sample SAMEA3541558, study PRJEB24748) | human gut metagenome | biome: human gut; feature: human-associated habitat; material: faeces | place: China | collected 2012 | reverse complement strand
CCAGTGTCTTATCTGCCTCACTCTGCTGGCTTAGCAGACGCTCCATACGTGCGCTGCTGTCCTCCGGAAAGCTCGAACGGTGATTTGTTCAGCAGCTTCACGATGTCCATGCTCTCTGCGGCACTGACCACGCGCTGCTTTATCTCCTCCTCGGTGAGTCCCATGTTCTTCGGACCGTAGGCTATATCCTTGGCAACAGTTTCCTCGAACAGCTGGTGCTCGGAATACTGGAACACCAGCCCCACCTTGAAGCGTATGTCCCGTATATTCACACCCTTGCCCCAGATATCCGCGCAGTCCACCAGAACATGCCCGGAAGTTGGCTTCACAAGCCCGTTGAAGTGCTGGATCAGCGTGGATTTGCCGCTGCCGGTGTGCCCGATGATCCCCACGAACTCACCCTCGCGTATCTCCAGGTCAACGCTGTCCACTGCGGTCTTCTCAAACGGAGTGCCCACGCTGTATTTGTACGTCACCTTGTCTGCGGTGAGCACCACTGGGCGGTTGTCCTCCACGGGTTCCTCCGGCTTCGGCGGAATGACCGCGCTCCTGCCCCCGGTCAGCCGGAAGAGCGCCTCGGCACACTCCTGCTCGTGGATTATTTCCGGGGAAATATCAATGCCCTTTTCTATGAGCATGTCGCATAATTCCGTCACCTGTGGGACGTCAAGTCCCACGGCGCGCAGCTCCTTCACCCGGGAGAATATTTTCTTAGGAACATTGTCCATAATGATTTTCCCACCGTCCATTACGACAACGCGGTCCGCCTGGGCAGCCTCGTCCATATAGTGGGTTATGAGAACCACAGTTATGCCCTTTTCCTTGTTCAGCGCGTGGATAGTTTTCATTACTTCTCGGCGTCCCTTTGGGTCAAGCATTGCGGTAGGCTCGTCCATGACTATGCACTTCGGCTGCATGGCGATGACTCCGGCGATGGCAACGCGCTGCTTCTGTCCGCCAGACAGCTGGTGCGGCGCATGATCGCGGTACTCATACATATCCACCTGCTTCAGGGCTTCGTCCACCCTCCGGCGTATTTCCGGCTGGGGGACTCCCATGTTCTCCGGGGCGAACGCCACGTCCTCCTCGACGATTGTCGCGACAAGTTGGTTGTCCGGATTCTGGAACACCATTCCGACAGTCTGCCGGATATCGAACAGCCGCTCCTCGTCGGAGGTGTCGATACCTGCCACCGTCACCTTTCCGGCGGTGGGGGTGAGTATTGCATTGAAATGCTTTGCCAGCGTGGATTTTCCGCAGCCGTTATGTCCCAGTATCGCCAGGAACTGTCCCTCCGGAACGGAAAGGCTTATGTCCTTCAGCACCGGGCTGCGGCTTATTTCCTTGCCGTCCTCGTCGCGGCTGATATAGTCAAAGGATACGTTTTCGACTTCTATAATATTCAAGTAAATTCACCTGTTATTCTCAAAAATGAACTATCGCCGTGCTTCCTGCCGGGAGCGCCATTCCGGTCTGCTTTACCGGAAGCCCTATCTCCTGGGAATCCACGGTGATATTGAACCGCTTGCCTACCGTCATTTGCAGCAGGTAACTCATTACGCTTGCGGAAAGCCCGGTGGTGTAGCTGTTCAGCAGAACGAACAGCGGCTTGTCGGAAAGCAGCTGCGTGCAGCTTTCCATAAGGTCGTAAATACAGTCCTCAAGCTTCCACATCTCGCCGTTCGTGCCCCTGCCGTAGCTCGGGGGGTCTAGTATTATGCCGTCATAGTGGTTTCCGCGGCGTATCTCACGGCTTATGAACTTCTGCGCGTCGTCAACAATCCATCGTATCGGCTTGTCCGACAGCCCGGAAAGCTTCGCATTGGTGCGCGCCCAGTCCACCATGCCCTTTACTGCGTCCACATGGCAGACGGAGGCTCCAGCCGCCGCGCAGGCGAGGGTGGCTCCTCCGGTGTAGGCGAACAGGTTCAGCACGTTTATCGGGCGCCCGGCGCCGCGTATTGCGTCCATGCAATAGTCCCAGTTGACAGCCTGCTCCGGGAACAAGCCGGTGTGCTTGAATCCGGTGGGCTTTACCATGAAGGTCAGCTCCCCGTACTTTATCTGCCAGCTCTCCGGGAGCTTCCGGCGGTAGTCCCACGAGCCGCCGCCCGATGATGAGCGGTTGTACTTCGCATGGGCGCTGCGCCACTCCGGAGCCTCTCCGGCACACTTCCAGATTATCTGAGGGTCGGGGCGTATAAGCGTGACGTCGCCCCAGCGCTCCAGCCGCTCCCCGTCAGATGTGTCGATAAGGCAGTAGTCCTGCCACTTGTCTGATAATCTCATTCTTTTGTCCTCTGTTCCTGCATATTTCAAATGCTCACCTGGGTTTTACCGGGTGGCGAACAACTGTTTTCAACTTTTCCGGCGCACATTTCCTCGGGTCGGATAAATATATCTCATGGTGCATTCGGGTCGGTGAAATATCTGTAACATATCCGTTCTGTGCCGCGTATTCATGCATGGCGTCTATTGTCACCGGTTCGTCATCATACGGACCGATATGCATGCACTGGACGCACTCCCCCTCGTCATATGCAAAGAACTCCACCTTTGAAAGGTCGATTTTCTTCTTCCTTTCAGCCTCAGCAACCGCCCAGTCAAATTCCTCTTTCGTGACGAAATCCGGAAGCCGAATGACCGATATGAAATTGAAGGTTTCCTTATGGGAATAGTCTATACCGTCAGCGCCCTCCTGCCACCAGAAACCCTCCAGCGGCGGCACGACGTAGTCAAAGTACCCGTCGATTTTATGGCTGCCCATCTTACTCATTTTTATCGTAAAAGCAACGGCATACAGCATTCCGATAGAATTCTTGTATTCTCCGTCCTCGCTGTTGGGATCGCCTTTTCCGCGGACGGCAATGTAATTCATCTCCGGAATTTTCACGATACCCGGTTTCTTTGGCGGCATGTAGAATTCCTTGTATTCCTTTTTAAAGTCAAACGGCATTTATCTTCTCCCTGCGTATAGTCAGATTTTCTCCCACTCAATGCACCCTGGCAGCTTCATATCCTTCATGAATTCCGCCGCGATATCGAGTATCTTCTCCTGCGAAACTATCTGACCGCGGTTCAGCTGATACATCTCGCCGTCTATGTTCACATCGATAGTGCCGTGCTTTTTTCGGTCCCCGACGGAAACATACGCCGTGCCGCCCTCGCTCTCGAAATAATTGATGGAAGCACCGTCCTCGCAGCAGAGTATCGCAATGCAGGGGTAGGAATCCGTGCCCTCGCCGAGCCATATCTCTCCGCAGGCGGCATTCAGGGCAGCACCGAGCTGCTCCATGTCCTCCGCCGGGAAGTTCCCGTTATTTGCACAAACCAGCATGATTTCCTCCGTTATGTCAGGTTCTTTCTTACCTCTTCTGCGATACCGTCCGCAAGTCGCTTTACCATTTCCATGTCCTTGCCCTCGACCATAACGCGGACGAGCGGCTCCGTGCCGCTCTCGCGGACAAGCACTCTGCCGTTGGAGCCGAGCTCCTTCTCAGCTGCGGAAATGCAGTCCGTTATTGCCGGGACAGTATTCCACCTGCCCTTGCCGCTCTCGGTGATCTTCACGTTCACCAGCAGCTGCGGATAGTCTGTGATATCTGCGCACAGCTGCGCCAGGGATTTCCCGGTTTCCTGCATTACCTTTATGAGCATAGCCGCGGTAAGCTGCCCGTCGCCGGTTGTCGCGTGGTCCAGCAGGATTATGTGCCCGGACTGCTCTCCGCCTATATTATAGCCATTTTTGCGCATTTCCTCCAGGACGTATCTGTCGCCGACCTTCGCGCATACGGTCTTTATGCCGTTGTCCTTCATGAAATCGTGGAATCCCAGGTTGCTCATTACGGTGACCACCGCCGCGTTGCCCTTGAGAAGTCCCTTCTCTTTCATGCGCTTGGCAAGGACTGCGATAATCCTGTCGCCGTCGATAACATTGCCGTTTTCGTCCACCGCAAGACATCTGTCCGCGTCGCCGTCAAAGGCGAATCCTGCGGACATACCGCCGTTCTTGACATACTCGCACAGCTGGCCGATATGCGTGGAACCACAGTTGTCGTTGATGTTCGTGCCGTCCGGCTCGTCTGCGATGAATTCACAGCCGTCCCCGAGGTAGGCGAACAGCTTGCGCGCCGTAGCCGCGGAGCTTCCATTGGCGCAGTCGAAGCAGAATCGCCTGCTGTCGCCTGCGTAGTGCCCTGCGCCGGCACAGTCCCGGATATGCTGTATGTAGTCCGTGCAGGCGCTGGCAAGTCTGGTTATCCTGCCTACTTCCGTTCCGCTGCACAGCGGTATCTCAGCCGTTTTATCAAGGATAAGTTCCTCGATCTCCTCCTCAACGCTGTCCGGGAGCTTGAATCCCTCGGAGGAGAACAGCTTGATCCCGTTGTATTCCACGGTGTTATGCGAAGCCGAGATCATAACTCCGGCGTCCGCGTGGTATTCCCTCACAAGGTGAGCGACCGCCGGAGTAGGCACAACGCCCAGCTGGAGCGCATTCGCGCCTACCGAAGCGATACCTGCGGACAGCGCCGCCTCCAGTATCTTGGAGGAAATACGCGTATCCATTCCGACCAGAATGTTCGGGTGCGCCTTTCCGCTCTCCTTTGTAAGTACATAAGCCGCCGCCCTGCCTATCTCCATCGCCCTCTCGCAGGTAAGCTCAGTAACTGCAACGCCGCGTGCACCGTCAGTTCCAAATAATCTGCCCATAAATCCTACCCCCATATTTAATTCCGAATTCGCAATACGGAATCCGGAATTATTGTACCGCCTCCGGCGGTTTATTTTTTATGAATAGTCACGAATTAATTATTCAATGTTATCCAGCGTCTGCTGTCCGTCCTTGAGTATCCCCAGGTGCTTGTAAGCAAGCGCCGTCGCGGTACGTCCACGGGGAGTCCTCGCAATGAATCCGAGCTGCATGAGGAACGGCTCGCAGACCTCCTCCAGCGTTACGGATTCCTCCCCCAGCGCGGAAGCAAGCGTTTCCAGTCCCACTGGACCGCCGTTGTATCCCCTGATTATCATTTCAAGGAATCTGCGGTCAAGGCGGTCAAGTCCCAGGCGGTCAATATCCTCGCGCGCCAGGGCAATGTCCGCTATCTCCCGGGTAATCTTTCCGTCGCCGAGCACCTCCGCGTAATCCCGGACGCGCTTCAGCAGGCGGTTCGCGATTCTCGGCGTGCCCCGGGAGCGCTTCGCGATCTCCATAGCGCCGTCCTTTGTGCAGGGTATCGCCAGGATTATCGCCGAGCGCTGCACTATGCTGCAAAGCTCCTCCGGAGTATACAGCTCCAGCCGCTGAATAACGCCGAATCTGTCGCGCAGGGGCGCAGAAAGCTGACCGGAACGCGTCGTCGCGCCGATCAGCGTGAACTTCGGCAGGTCGATACGAATGGAGCGCGCGGACGGACCGTTGCCCATAATGATATCCAGGACGTAGTCCTCCATCGCCGGGTAGAGTACCTCCTCCACCTGTCGCGAAAGACGGTGTATCTCGTCTATGAACAGCACATCATTCGGCTGGAGATTCGTCAGCAGTGCCGCAAGATCTCCCGCCTTTTCTATCGCCGGTCCGGATGTCACGCGGATATTCACACCCATCTCATTCGCGATTATGCACGAAAGAGTGGTCTTACCAAGTCCTGGAGGACCGTAGAGGAGCACATGGTCAAGGCACTCGCCGCGCTTCTTCGCAGCCTCTATGTACACCTTCATGTTCTCCTTGACTTTTTCCTGCCCGATGTACTCGGACAGCACCTTCGGGCGCAGGGAATACTCGATATCGGTATCTGCCTCATTATATTCCGGCTCGACTATTCTGTTACTGCGTTCGGGATTGCCCCCGAGTTCAGACATTTCCAGCATCTGTATCTTCCTTTTCCTTTTTCCGGTAATAATCCTGCGGCAGATCGGAGCCTGTCGCACCCTCCGCGTGATTGAACAGCCGCAGCGCCGTCATGCGCTTTGAAAGCTGCTCCGGCTCCTTGAATCCGCATAAAATCGCCTTGTCGTAGTATTCCTCCGCCTTCTGCTCATCGTCGTGCATTGCGTACCATGTGGCAAGCTCGGCATTCACAAGGGGATGGCTTGCCTGGATATTTTCCAGCTGCTTCAGAGTATCCAGCGCCTTTTCGTCCTCTCCGCGCACCATGTATATCGAAGCCAGGCTGTAGTACGCATAGCCGTAGTTCGGGTCGTACTTAAGCACCTGCCGGAAGCAATGCTCTGCATTGGAAAGCTTTCCCTCCGCATAATACGCATGCCCCAGCCGGGACTGCACCTCGGGATTATCCGGCGCTATCTCCGCCGCCCGGCGGTAGCACCACATCAGCTTCCCATCACTCTCCTGAGCCTCGTACAGCTTGACGAGCCACTCCACGCAGAACAGCTGATTCTGCCGCACCTCAGACATGCTGAGGGACTGCATTAAAAGCTCCTCGGATTCCGGGTAGTGCCCCTCCATCATGCTGACGATTCCCTTGTAGGCGATCCTGGCGCTCCTGTCGTTCTTCATGGCGCTGATTCCCTGCTTGCCAAGCGCCCTGACTGCCGCCGTGCGTATTGACATCTTTTCCTTTAAAAAGAAGAAAAGCATGCCTAACGAAGACGCGACCGCAGTCACTCCCGCCAGGATAAGCCCCGAAATGCACATCACCTGGTATTTGTCGTTGTTCTGCAAAAGATACAGCATGAACAGGACGAATTCGCACAGCGCGATCACCATAAACAGCTTCTGAGAAGAATCCGAACGCTTCAGGACACTCACCTCCCCTTTTTTGTCGTAAATATCAGCCAAGCCGTTTGAGAGCGTACTTGATAAGTTCCTCCACAGTGCTGTCCGGGCTTGCGCCGACGAGCGCCGCCTGCGCCTGCGGCAGCTGGAATCCGAGCACGCACAGCGCCGTGATCGCTTCCGACGCGGCATTTCCGCCGGCAGCCGCCGATACTGGCTCCGCGCTGTAATCCGCCGCAGATATGTGCTGCTCCTTTGAAACCTTATCCTTTAATTCCATGACGATGCGCTGGGCGATCTTCGCGCCGATTCCCGGTGAACGGGTAAGCGTCTTGCTGTCACCGGTCGTAATGCACAGCGCCAGCTTTGATGGAGTGATGTCCGAAAGTATCGACAGCGCCGCCTTTGGTCCCACGCCGGAAATCGACGTCAGCTGCTTAAACGCCTGTAACTCCGCAGTATCCGCGAATCCGAACAGGTCGATGGCGTCCTCCCGGACGTTAAGCTGCGTGAAAAGGCGCACCTCGCCGCTGCTGCCTATCTTCTTCAGCGTATTCATCGTGGTGCGGCAGGCATAGCCAACTCCGCCGCATTCCACCACAGCAAGGTTAGGCTCGGTGTGTATAAGTTCTCCGTGCAGGCTGTATATCATTTCGTCACTCTCCGTAAGTTTTGTGTAGTATCTTTCCCATTGCGCCATCGTTCGCATTCGCCTTTGCGATGAGCCTTGACAGCTGGGAACCGCTGGAATGCCCGTGGCATATCGCCAGCGCCACTGCGTCCGCCGTGTCGTCCGGCTTGGGGATCTCGCTGAGGTGCAGAATATTCTTCACCATCTCCTGGACCTGGTGCTTTTCCGCTTTGCCGTAGCCGACGACCGCCTGCTTGACCTGCATGGGGGTATATTCGAATATCTCAATATCCCTCTGCACCGCGGAAAGCAATATCACTCCACGCGCCTGCGCCACGTCAATTCCGGTGGTCTTGTTGTTGGTGAAGTACAGCTTTTCGATGGACATGCAGTCCGGCTTGAACATGTCAAGGACTGTACACATGTCGCTGTATATCTCCATCAGCCGCCGGTCGAAGCTTGTCCCGGCATTGGTTGTTATTGCGCCGTAGTTCACCACCGAAAACCGGGATTTGTCGAGGTCCAGCACCCCGTATCCCACGATGGCGTAGCCCGGGTCGATCCCGATTATCCTCATGTGTAGCTTTCGTTATTGGTGATGTATTCCCGGACTCTCAGCGGAATCCCCATGCTGTCCGCAAGCTGCTGACAGCGCGCTATCTCGTCCTTTGTGATCACATCAACCACGGTGAACTTCGTCTGCACGCCCATGTTCTTCATATCCCGGGCGAAATCCAGCATAGCCTGGAATGCAGGCTCGCCGAAGTGAGGTCTTGTCACCTCGTTGTAGCGCTTGGCATCCGGGGCGTTAAGACTTATGGAAGCAATATCAATAAGCCCACGGAAACGCTCCACGTCGAATCCCGGGTGAATCAGCCGAACCAGTCCGTTGGTATTGAGCCGTATCTTCATGTCCGAATTCGCGCGGATATACTCTGCCGTCCTAACCAGCATGTCCGCCCGTACTGTCGGCTCACCGTATCCGCAGAATATCGCATTGGTGCAGCCCGTCTTATCGAATTTATCGAAAGCCGCGGTGATCTCCTCAAAAGACGGCTCGTGCTCCAGCCACAGGCTGTCGTTACCCTTCACACTGTCGGAATTATTCCGCAGGCAGAAAACGCAGTCGCAGGGACAGCCGTTGGTTATATTGATATACATCTGACCATCAAATTTGTAAAAAATCGTCATAAAAAAACACCTCTTGAATACAAATATTCATTTTATTATACCACTATACCGCGTATTTGTCAAACTGTATTTCACATAATATTGCACTTTATATAAGGTTTCAGATATTTGTCACAAAATAAGGTTTCAGATATTTGTCACAAAAAAACAGGGGAAGCGGAATCCCCTGTTATAATATTCCCCGGATTACTCCATAACATGTCCGTCGGTGGTGATTATGTCCACCTTCACCGGAATATCGCGTCCGCTTGCCTGCACCGCGCGCAGGACTGCGTTCTCGATACCGCCGCAGCAGGGGACCTCCATGCGTGCCACGGTAATGCTCCTGATGTCGTTGACGCGGATTATCGCGCCAAGCTTCTCGGCGTAATCCACCTCGTCCAGCTTCGGGCAGCCTATGAGCGTCACTCTTCCCTTTATGTAGCGGCGGTGGAAATCCCCGTAGGCGTACGCGGTGCAGTCTGCGGCGATAAGCAGGTCGCAGCCCCGGAAATACGGAGCCTGCGCCCCGGCGAGCTTTATCTGCACCGGCCACTGGCTCAGCATGCTGGGAACCTCCACGGAAGTACAGGCGTCAGGCCTGGGCTTCATCTGCGCCATTCTCATTCCGGGGCAGCCGGTGTATTCCGGCTTGTTCCGGGCAGGCTTCTGGGATTCGATGTGGCGCTTCACCGCCTCCTCGTCGAATTCCGGCGCTTCCCTCTCAACAAAGCTTATCGCGTTCATCGGACATGCCGGCAGGCAGTTGCCCAGCCCGTCGCAGAAATCCTCGCGAAGCAGCTTTGCCTTGCCGTCAACGATCCCCAGCGCGGCTTCCTTGCAGGCGTTGGCACACAGTCCGCAGCCGTTGCATTTCTCTTCGTCTATGTGAATGATCTGTCTTATCATATCGTTTCTCCTTTGCTTTTCTGGCTTTCACCGTATTTATGATAACCCATTCCGGGAATAAAGTCAAGACCCCGGAATAATGTTACTCCACTGGATATGCGCTCCAGAATGCCTGACTTTATCGTCACATTGCATAATTCCAGCGCGTATAAATTGTTGCTGATATACTAAATGGCAGAAGTTACAGCGCATTTGCGGCAATTCACAGGTTTTTTCAGAAAATTGCTTGACAGCCCGTGTAATATGTGTTACAATTACTGATGTAAATTCTGTCGTATTTTCACAGATATCATTGCTTAGGAGGACATAAAAGATGGGGGACATTAAAGTCGGAGATAAGGTCGTTGTCAGACTGAAGGAATATTTCAGCGGCGAGGGCAGCGTAAGACCCCTGGTACAGGGAGTAGTAATGTTCGTGAATACCACAGCGAACTTTGCAGTGATCGACGTCGGCAACTACCGCGTAAGCTACTGGCTGAACGAGATCGCAGCGTACAACGAAAACGAGTTCGAATACACCTACCGCAACAGAGTAAAGCGCACGTCTGTATCCACCACGCCCGAGGACGAGGTATTACAGCCTGAGGAATAATATAAGCACAACGCCGGACAGAAATGCCCGGCGATTTTTGTTGAACGTTATAAAATCAAGCGGCGGAAGGACTGGATCCCTCCGCCGCAGTTCGCCTAAGGCAACACCGCACAAAGACCATTTATTGGATTTTGCACGTGTCTTGCTTGCATCTATTTAGTTTGGCGCAAAAAATCACATGATTACTCAACGGATATGTTCCATGTTGCGCCAAACTAGCGACAGACCAGCCTTGCGTCGATAGTTGTTGACTTGAAAACGCTATCGCTTCCGGCAACAACTCCTCATTGTACAATCTGACGAAAAATCGAGTTTTGCCAATAAGCGAAGCGTAACATTGGCAAAACTGACTGCGCAATACACGCACAATCTTTGTGCGGTATTGCCCTAAAATCCCCGGCGGGAACTTTCGGCGTTACTTATCCCTGTTCTCCGAAAAGCTCCTTGGAAAGCCATACATACGCGGTGTCAAGCGCTTCGTACAGGCTGTTCATCTCGCCCTTCTTCGCCTTTGCAAGGAGGTCAGGCTCCATCTTGGTCGGTACCATCTGCACCATGACCTTTGTGGGCATTTCGCTGTCCTTATAAGTTTCGCTCTCCCGGATCGTGAGCTTGGTGACGAACTTGTCGCCCATGCTTCCGTAGTAGATCTCGTTTCCGCTTCTCACCATAGGAAATCCGCGATAGTAGAAAAAGTTACCCTCAGCCATTGTCAATTACCTCCATATTATATTTATATACTAGAAAAAGTGCCTGCGTCACCAGTCAAGCTTGATCTCTCCGCCGTTAAACAGTGCGTCAAGATTCTCCAACAGACGCTGTGTGTAAATCTGGCGCACCTTGTAGAGAATGTCGCCGTTTACGCTGACGATGTTCTTGCGGTCGTCCGACTTGTAGAACGCGATAACGTCCTCGCTCCTGCCATAGGTGTCGTAGTACTCCTCGCGATACTTGAAATCCAGCGTGATGTAGGGATCCAGCTGTTCGTCGGAGAAATACAGCTCCTCGCCCATGGAAGTGATGAGGTGCTGGTAGAAACTCTTGAAGTTCGCGTCGTTCAGCACAGTATCTCCGCAGGTGAAGCTGTGGTCATCGGCAGTTCCGTTGACCTTGAACACATACTCGCCGTCGGGTGTGGTGACGGTCAGGGTGTCGATCGTGTAGATATACGGGGAGATCGGTCTGCGGGACATGATGTCCTGCACCTGGAACGTATACCACGGCGCATTGTCAGTGCTTATGGAATATACGATCCTGTCGCCCTCGAACATCGCATAATACCCGGTAACGGTGGAAACCGCGCTGTCGCCCTCGCCGGAAGTCGTGCGTATCTCGTTGCCGAGAAGCAGTACGCGCTCCTTGCCTCCGTACTTGAAGCTTACCTTGCAGAACGGATCGTCCAGACCAGCGTCGGCGATCTCCTGCTCGGTGGGGTCGATGTATTCGCAGGAGGAAGCGCTCAGCGAATACAGCCCGTAGCATATGGTCTGTCCGCTGGTGGTGTCCAGCTCTGCGGTTATCGGCTCGGTTATGCGGTGGGTGTTGAATGTCGTGATAACGGAATCCTCGTTCTCACTCTCCTCCGCGATGTCATACATATATTCAATCCTGACAGGCTCGTCAAGATCCTTGCGCTCGACCACGAGGTAGTCAAGCTCCTGGGGATTGTTGGTGTTGTAGGATTCTGTCAGCACCAGGTTCACGAAATCCTTGATATCGTAGAATGCGCTGCCAGTGCTGTAGTAGCTTGCCTGCATCACGTCGCTGCTGCCCTTGGTCATGCAGTAGACGTAGTTCGTCGAAGCCGGGTTCCTTATTCCGAAGCAGATATCCGCAGAACTGCCGTCGTCAAAGGTGACCTTTACCTCCGCCTCGGGATCCGCAAGCCCGTATTTTTCGAGATCCTGCGCGTCCTTTTCCACCATTGAGGAAGCGGACAGCCCTGCCATGCAGCGCACGAATGAGCCGATGGTGGAATCATTATGATCCACGCCCTCCAGCTCCGGGCTTATCCAGTAGTACTCAGTGGTGGTGCTGACGTTTCCGTCGTCGTCCGTGCTGGAAACCTCGCGCTGCTGCCTTTCAAAGGAGTAGCTGCCGGTGGAATTCGTGACCTCCATCTTGAGCACGTTCTCCTGCTCCTTTTCGGTGATGGCGATCTTGTCGCTGTCCCCGGAGGAGCTGCCGGAATCCGACGAAGTGCCGTCCGAGCCGGAGGAATCCGCCTCGGAGGGACTGCTCTCGTTTGTTGCCGCGCCGGAAGTATCATCATTGTTGCCGGAACCAGTCAGCATGAGTACCAGGAGCGCAGCTCCCAGTACGAGCAGCACAGCGGCTGCGATGATGACGGTCCTGGTGGTTTTTGAAAGCTTTGCCATTTATCTGTGCCTCCTGCGCACCCAGATAACTATACCCAGCACGATGACCAGGATCGGGATAACGATACAGAGGATTATCGCGAGAACATTCGCGCTGCCCTGGTTCATATCGAAGCCCACGGTTTCGAAGTTCTTGGAGGTGATGGTAACACCGTCGGTCTTGCCGGAAATATAGTTGAACATGTTAATAAGAATATTTTGGTTATTATAGTTGCTTTCAGTTAATGCCTGGAAATATACTGATCCAAAAACAGCAACCCTTGAAACTTCTTGTGTTGTACTATGAATCTTATAAGCACAAATCGCATCGATAAATTCTCCGGAGTTTGCAGTTGAAATGTCAAAGTTCTCATCAGCGTTAAACGGAATCTCATAAGCGCCGTCAAAACTCTTTATGAGAACCTTCTGTTCAACACCACCCTTTGATTTATCTTCGCCCCATATTTGAGTCACTGGACGCATGTACTTTTCAACAGTATAAAGAGAATTGCTATTTGCATTACCGATGTATTCAGTGTCTTGTAAATTCATTACCTGCCTGTAATCCCCTCCAGAAGTAAATACATACGATCCATTTGTCTGGAATACATAGCTATCCTCAATCTTGATACCCCACTCGGCAAGGAATGAAGAAAGATTCGTCAACGCTGCTCCAGGCTGATTTTCCGAAAGAGTATCGTCACGTTCATACATAACTTCACTTGAAGAAAAATATACGAGGTTCTTACCAAACGCGCCATCGTTATCAAGGAATTTAGCTATCTTATCTAGAGAATCATTATCATAATCTTTGGACGGAGCCATCATTACAATAAAGTCAATATCTTTGTCTATCTCAGAAACATTCATGACATTGATTGATTCTACATCGTATCCATTTTTGCTTAGCAACTTCTGTAGATCACTGTTTTCCAATTCGTCAAACCCAGTGGTGAATGCAACACGAACTGGATCTCGGTTAGTAACAAAAAGCATGGCGGAAATAGCCGCCTGCTCAATGTTGCTGCCGTCGATCACCCTGGAAGCATAGGAGCTGTTGACATACTGCTCCACATACTGATCTATATAGGTTTCGGGGTAGCCGTACTGGGAAAGCTGGCTTCTGAACGCATTGCAGGAGAAGTAGCTTCCCGGGGTGAGAATGCGGTGTCTGCCGGTTTCAGCGGATTCCACCACGATATAGTTCGTGGAAAGAGTTTCGCCGTTGAACCTTGATGTGAAAACCGGGTTCTGGTCGATCTGGAGATACTGCACCTTGAAGTGCTCGTTCTGCATAGCCATCTTCTTGAGAAGCTCGTTGACGCTCTTGTAGTAGGTTCCGCCGCCCTCGAAATCCGTTTCGGAATTCATTACGGACACGGTGACGTCCATCGTCAGCTTGTCAAGGTACCCGGTGGTTTCCTCGTCCAGGGTGTAGATACCCGAGTCGGAAAGGTCAGCCGTGGTATCGAACCTGTCGGAAACTATGTTCACGATCACGTTCAGCACGACTACCGCCGCCAGGAACAGCACGGTAAATACCACTGCCAGGGTGCCGTGCTTGAAGTTACGCTTGTTGAACTTGTGCCCGCGCGCCGCCGGATTTCCGTTGCGGATCTCCGCCGGCTTCTTCTCCGGCTTTGCGGACTTTTTCTCTGCCTTCCCGGGAGCGGAAGCTTCCTTGCCGGAGGTTTCCTCAGCCGCAGGGGTCGCATTTTCGGAGTTTTCCAGCTCCGTGTTCTTTTCTTCGTTGATTTCGCTCATGACTGCTCCCCCTTTCTCAGCTCCAGCGGCGGCGTTCAATAACGCGCATCGTCAGGAAGTTGAATACTGCTATCAGGCTCAGGAAGAACAGGATATTCTTCAGGCTGAAGATTCCGTAGGTGAATTCCTGGTACTTATAAAGCACTGAAAGTGCGTTGATGATATTCTTCAGGAACGGCACTGTGACGAAATTTGAGATGATATCAAACAGGCACAGCAGGATATTTACGCCGATACTTCCGATAGCGGCGATCATCTGGTTCTCGGTCAGGCTGGAGATCAGTATCCCGGCGGAGATGAACACGCTGCCCATCAGGATTATGCCAACAAAATTGCCGAAGAAGCCTGCCCAGTTGAATACGGCGCCGGTTTCGGAGTTTGCAACCGCAGCCGCAAGTCCGACAGCGTAGACGAGCATTATCGCCGCGCCGATCAGGAATATCAGGAATGCCGCCAGGAACTTACCTGCCACCAGTCCGAAGAGGCTCACCGGGGAGGTGAGTGTCAGCTGGTCGGTCTTCTGGCGCTTGTCGTCCGCCATGGTTCTCATGGTGAGTATCGGAATGAGGATCACCATGATGAAGAACATCAGCAGGAACACGGAGGACATGTCCGCGGAGGAGCCGGTAAGGCAGGTCATCCACAGGAACAGCCCGGAAAATCCGTAGAACACCGCGAGATACACATATCCCAGCGGCGAAGTGAAATAGGAAGCGAACTCACGCTTCAGGATTGCTGTCATTTCTGCGCACCTCCGTTGTCAATATTGCCGTAAAAATCACCGGTGGTGAGCTTGAGGAAGATCTCCTCCAGGGTAAGCTCGCTGCTGCGCATGAGCAGTATCGGGTAATTTCTCGCAGCCATGCGCTTGAATACCTCGCGGCGGATATCGCAGCCTTCCACAGCGTTCAGCTCGTATTCGCCGATGGTCTTGTCGATGGTGCGGTTGAGATGTACTTCCTGCATGTCGGGGATCTGCTCCAGAAGCGCCTTGACTTCCTTCACCGGACCCTCGATCTGAACGGTCAGCTTGTGATCCGCAGACAGGTTGTGGGAGAGGTGCTCGGTGGTGTCGTTAGCCACCAGCTTGCCGCGGTTGATTACAACGATCTT
>OKRU01002723.1_pt1 | contig 15342 bp, 9 predicted proteins | sample 1601131 | NCBI WGS metagenome assembly OKRU01 (sample SAMEA3541558, study PRJEB24748) | human gut metagenome | biome: human gut; feature: human-associated habitat; material: faeces | place: China | collected 2012 | reverse complement strand
GATGGCGGAAAAGACATCGCCAGACGCGCCGCCGAATTGTGCGGTGGTGCCTTTACTTTCCCTTTGCCTTCTTCCACATCAAGTACGCCAGCTTCGGACTGACCATCGCAATCAGCCCCTTGCGGCGCTCATTCTGCGTCGGCATCTTCAGCACCCAGCGCCAGTTCGCGCGCAAACGCTTGATGGCATCCTGCCGCAGCGCCGTGCAGTCCTGCTCGCTCGTGAAGGAGAAGTAGAACGCCCGCGTGCACGCAAAGCAGTACCGCGTCATCGACGTTTGGTGCATCAGCGGCGCAACGTCCTTCGTCATCCGGCAAACGTCCGCCCACACCGTCACGTCCGAATACTGCTTTGTCGTATATTTTTGGTGCATCGCCGAACCTGTCCACTGCACATAGTAGTAGAGCCGGTCGATCAGGTACGCCACGCGCTTCGCCGCCAGAACTGCCTGCATGTAGAACAGCGTGTCCTCCGCGTAAGAAATCTGCTCATCAAAGCGCAGATTCTCCAGCAAATCGTGGTGATACAGCACGCCGTAGGACTGGACGTGCGCCATCTCGCCCCACTGGTCGTAGTTATCAAACGTCGCCAGCTTCGCGGGCTGATGGGGTTCGTCCGGCAGTGGCTTATCCACATCGTCCTCGTGCAGCTCGTAAGTCCAGCAGCAGGACATTTTCGTCCCTTGCGCCATCAGCGCATCGTACAGGTACTGAATGTAGTTCGGCGACACGGTGTCGTCCGGATCAACGAACGCGCCGTATTCGCCGCGCATGTTGCGCAAGCCCTCATTCCGCGCCGACGACACACCGCCGTTTTTCTTGCGGAGGATACGGAAGCGGCTATCCGCGTATTGCTGGATGACCTGCACGCTGTTATCAGTCGAGCCGTCATCCACGAAAAGGAATTCGAGATTCGGGTATGTCTGCGCCGTCAGGCTGGCAATGCACCGGGGCAGCTTGCCTGACATGTTGTAGACGGGTAGAATGATGGAAATCAGCGGCAGCATAGATTACTCCCCACCCCGAAGTTTCTTTTTCAACTTGCGGACGGTCATTTCCAGCAGGTACTGGAATTCCTTCGTTCTGCCGTAAACCACCAGCACGACCGCGGCGAAAATCGCGGTATAAATCAGCCCTTGGGCGATGAACCAGAGGAAATTCGTCTGCGGCATCAGCTGGAAAATCCAGTAGGACACGGCGCTGACCCCCGCGACCACCACCCAGCGGACGATGTAATCCATGAAGTAGCGGCGCAGCTTCTTCTGCCAGTCCTCCTCAATGCCGTAGCGCATCAGCACATACGGCTCGAACCAAACGCACGTCAGCAGGCTGGAGATAATCGTGCCGCCGATGATGCCCGCCACGCCAAAGCGCCGCACCAGAATCAGCGATACAACAAGGTTGATGATTGCCTCCGCCAGCGCCTTGTAACGGTCATGCCAGAACAGCCCCAGCGCCTCGCGGAACTGCAGCCCCATCTGACGGAGGCCGCTGATGAAAAACTCCGCTATGATGATAACGACGACCGTCATCGAGAAAAGGTACTCTTCGCCGAAAATCATGCGGATGAAGAAGTTGATCAGCGTCACCAGTCCGCCGGAGAGGTAGCCGTAGAGCAGGAAAGCGGCGAAATCGAGGATGCGGAAGATTTCGTAGACGCGTTTTCTGCCCTCCAGCGCGTTCAGGTTGCCGATGCTGGCGGTGAATGCGCCCGTCACATGCCCCAGCAGGTTGTTGACGTTCATCAAAACGAGCTTGTAGTTGGAGTATATGCCGACCGTAGCCAGCCCGTCAAACGCGGACATAATCAGGTTATCCGTGCTGCGGACGATAACCGTCGCCAGCTTATGCAGGCTCAGCGCGCCGACGTTCTTGAAAATCGCCTTGCGCTCCTGCGGTTCGGGCAGCTCCTTGTACTGCTTGAGGTACGGGAACTCCCTGTCCGCGCGGATGGAGATGATAACGCTGGAAACCATCGGCACAAAAAGCTGGATAATCAGGTAGAGGATGAAGTTCCGCGTCGTTACCAGCACAACGATTTGCAGAATCAGGCGCACGATGCCGATGATTTGGTCAAGCGCCTTGCGGATATATGCCTTCTGGTACGCCTGATAGATAGCGTTCTTGTAGGACAGCAGGTATGACGTGACAGCTTGCAGGAGGTACAGCAGATAAATCAGCTGCAAATTCTCCACGCCCTCGCCGCCCTTCATCAGCCGCGGCAGGAACGGCATGAGCGCCAGCCCGATGCCCAGCACTGCCAGCGCAACGATGCGGTACAGCGTGCGATAGAGGTTCATCAGGCGCGCCAGCTGCTTCTCGTCGTTCTGCGCCGCCGGACGGTACATGCTGAAAATCATCGCCGAGCCGATGCCCAATTCTGCCAGATTCAGCATTCCCAGCACATCGCCGAAGAGGCCGTTCACGCCGAGATATTCCTGCGACAGGTAGTGGACGAACACCATGCGCCCGCCGAAGGAAAGCAGCATGTTCAGCAGCTGCCCCACCAGCCCGACGATCATATTGATGATGGAGTTTTTCTTTCTCATCCGTGCTCTTCCGGCGCTGACTGACCGGATGCCTCCTCTCCTGCGCTGACTGCAAAGCGCGTGAGCCGTTTGCAATCGCCCCATTATATCACGGTTACGATTGCCTTGCAACAAAAACGACTGTTATCATCGGATCTGCGCGAAATTTCGCACTTTGTTCACCCAACCCACACATTCTGTGATATATGCTTGTTTCTTTCTTGTCAATATGCTATAATGGAGTGCAATCCACCGTTTTTCGGCGGAAATTTCGCGGGGCTTCCCCGTACAAGGGAGATTTGGAGGACATGGGAAAGGTCAGCGCGTTTCTGAAGCGGAAGAACGTTCTGTTTTCCGCAAAACGCTACGGAATAGACGCAATGGGCGCCATGGCGCAGGGGCTGTTCGCCTCGCTGCTGATTGGCACAATCATCAAGACGCTCGGTCAGCAGCTGAACGTGCAGTTCCTAATTGACGCGGGCAACTTCGCCCAGCAGGTTGCGGGGCCGGCCATGGCGGTGTCCATCGGCGCGGCGCTCTCTGCCCCGCAATTGGTGCTGTACAGCCTGATTGCCGTCGGCATGGCGGCAAATAAGCTCGGCGGCGCAGGCGGCCCGCTGGCGGTCTACTTCATCACGATTGTTGCGTCCGAATGCGGCAAAATCGTCAGCAAGGAGACGAAGGTGGATATTCTCGTCACCCCGGCGGTCACGATTCTTGTCGGCGTTGGGCTGTCCGTGCTGTGCGCGCCCGCGATTGGCGCGGCTGCCAGCTCGGTCGGCGATTTCATCAAGTGGGCAACGAACCTCCAGCCGCTGCTGATGGGCATTCTGGTGTCCGTCGTCGTCGGCATGGCGCTGACGCTGCCGATTTCCAGCGCTGCCATTTGCGCGGCGCTCTCGCTGACGGGGCTTGCGGGCGGCGCGGCGGTTGCGGGCTGCTGCGCGCAGATGGTCGGCTTCGCGGTCATGTCCTTCCGCGAGAACGGCGTGGGCGGCTTGGTCAGTCAGGGGCTGGGCACGTCGATGCTGCAAATGCCCAACATCATCCGCAATCCGCGCGTGTGGATTCCCCCGACGCTTGCTTCCGCCATCACCGGCCCGATTGCGACGTGCCTGTTCCACCTCGAAATGAACGGCCCGGCGGTTTCCAGCGGCATGGGCACTTGCGGTTTGGTCGGGCAGATTGGCGTTTACACCGGCTGGCTGAACGACATTGCCGCCGGCACGAAAGCCGCGATTCTGCCGATGGACTGGGTTGGGCTTATCCTGATTTGCTTCGTTCTCCCCGCCGTGCTGACGCTGCTGTTCGCCTTCTTCCTGCGCAAGTGGGGCTGGATCAAGGGCGGCGACCTGAAGCTGCAATAACAAGGGCGAATGAAACGGGACGAAGTCCCCCTCCCTTGACCCTTTCGCGCGATTCAGTTGGTGACACTTTCAGGCTGCTTCCGCGTGTTGATGCAGGGATTTCGCGCCTGCGGGCGCGAGGAGGGGGCTTTGCGATCGCCCCCTCCACCCCTTCGCCCCCTGCGGCACACAAGCAAATCCGCGTAGAAAAATCAAGCTACAAAACGCACCTCATCCAGCTAATGCAGCAGATGAGGTGCGTTTCTTTTGCCAAAAAGTCAGCACCGAAAAAGGGCGGCATACCCGCAGGTACACCGCCCCTTGAAGCCTTGGATTACACCTTCTGGAAGGTGAACACCACTTCGCCGCCCGCTTCGGGAGCAATTTCTTCCACCGTCGTGTCGAACTCGTAGCCTTCCGGCACAATCAGCACATGCAGCACATAGGGGTACGCAGGCATGGTGAATTCCAGCACGCCATTCTCATCCACAGGCATGGGCGTGCACGTTTCATCCGTGCAGACGTTAATCATCGTGCCGGTCACGGGGTTGCCGTCCTGATCGACGCACTTAATCGTGTAGCTCGCCATGCCCGCCATCGGCAGCTGCGGCGCTTCCGCCACTTCATCCGTGGAAGGCAGGGTGCCATCGGCGTACTTCCAGCCGGGGACATTGATGCCATACTGCTGCAGCATGGCGACAAACGCATTGGCGTTGGGTTCATCAGCGATTGCAATGGCGGATGCTTCCACGTTTTCCGCGCCAGCCTTCACCACAAAATAGGTGGTATACGGGAAGCCGCTCGCCTGATTGGTGTCAATCGGCTGATTCGGGATGACGTAGCCGTCCTCCGTCATGTAGTCCGTCAGCGCATAGTTTTCGGGAGCCGCTTCGCAGCCAAAGGCGTACATTTCCGGGTCGAGCCCCTTCGCCAGCGTCACCTTCACCGTCGCGCTTTCCGTGTTGTCAATCACATAATAGTTGGTCACGCCAAAGGTGGACATCAGCGCAAATTTCGGGTCGGTGAAGAAAACCTGCTTCACGTTGTCCCCCACAAAGGAGATGGTCGTCATCTTCGTGCCTTCCGGATAGACCGGGTTGTTCGCCAGCACAGCGGCGGCTTCTTCTCCGTCCACCACGCGCGCGTTGTCCAGCCAGATCATGTCCTCATTCGCGGCCTGAAGGGAATCCTTGATGTAAGACAGGGCAATTTCGTAAGTACCGTCTGCCGGGAATTCATAGCCGTAGGTCGCCCATTCCTTTACGCCGCCGAACGCCTTCGCCGTCTGTCCGTTGACAGACAGGCAGAACAGGTCGCAGCCGGCTTCGGTGGACGTCTTGTAGTCGAACGCGAACACGTCGCCCGCCTTCGCTTCCACCGTAGTCAGCACGGAAGCGGAAGAAGTATCCTTGCCCGTGTTCGTGCTGACCAGAACCGTGCGGTCATCCTTTTCCGCAACCGCCATCGGCCAGGTGTATTCATCCGTAGAATTGGTAAAGGACAGCGGCGCCGCCGTGTCTTCCACATTCAGCGCACGGTTCAGTTCCGCTTCATCCGTCGGCGGAATCGAGGGCTTTTCGCCCGGCAGGAACGCCAGCACATTCGTCTGCGTGTACTCATCGCCGAGGAAGAGACCGAACAGGCGGACAAACGCGTCCGTAGAGGGCTGAGAACCCGTTGCGATGAAAGCCACATTGCCGAAGCGGTCAACCACAATCGAGGTCGGGACGCCATTGAGCCCGAAACCCGCAAAGAGGTTGAACGTTTCATGACCGACCGGGAACGTCAAGCCATGCGACGCCACATATTCCGTCAGCTTCGCATCATCATCGTTTTCATCGATGCTCAGCGCAAAGACTTCCACCTTGTCCTTGTACTGCTCATAGGCTTCCTCCAAGAAGGGGAACTCCGATTCACACGGACCGCACCACGTTGCCCAGAGGTTAATCAGCACCATTTCCTTCTCCTTCAAGGTTTCGGAGAGGGTATGGGAAACGCCGTTAATGTCCGTAAAGGTAAAATCGGGCATGGGCGCGCCAAGCGCGTACACCAAGGCAGTTTCTTCCGCCAGGGCAGCGCAGCCGAGGCACATCGCCAGTACCAGAACCAGTGCCAGCATCTTCTTCATGAGGATTTCTCCTTTCACGTTCTGCGGCTTCCACCGCAGCCTTATGAAAAATTATAAGGCGAAAAATACATAATGTCAACCGAAAAAACTTCATAAATACAATTGGCGTGCGATGCTGCCATAACAAAAAGACGCTGCCGTTTTTCAGCAGCGCCCTTTTTTTGTGCTCCGATTACGCCTTGCCAGCGCAGCCCAGCACATCCACAATCTTGTGGGCGACCATCGCCTTCACCGCGGCGCGGGCAGGCTTCAGGTACTGACGGGGGTCAAAGTGATCCGGATGTTCCGCGAAGTACTTGCGGATGCTCGCGGTCATCGCCAGACGAATGTCGGAGTCGATGTTGATCTTGCAGACCGCCATCTTCGCCGCCTTCGCCAGCTGCTCTTCCGGAATGCCAATTGCGTCGGGCATATTGCCGCCGAACTGGTTGATTTCCTTCACGAACTCCTGCGGGACAGAAGAAGCGCCGTGCAGGACGATCGGGAAGCCGGGCAGACGCTTGGAGCATTCTTCCAGCACCTCGAAGTGCAGCTGGGGCTTCTGACCGGGCTTGAACTTGTACGCGCCGTGGGACGTGCCGATGGCAATCGCCAGCGAGTCGCAGCCCGTGCGAGTCACAAACTCTTCGACTTCTTCCGGATGGGTGTACATTTCCTGACCATGCTCCACCTTCACGTCGTCTTCGACGCCGGCGAGCGTGCCGAGTTCCGCCTCGACGACCACGCCGTGGTCATGGGCATACTCGACGACCTTGCGGGTCAGGGCGATATTATCCTCAAAGGACTTGGAGGAAGCGTCAATCATGACGGACGTGAAGCCGCCGTCGATGCAGCTCTTGCACAGCTCAAAGCTGTCGCCGTGGTCAAGGTGCAGCGCAATCGGGATATCGGGGTTTTCGATAACCGCCGCTTCCACCAGCTTCACCAGATAGGTGTGGTTGGCATACGCGCGCGCGCCCTTGGACACCTGCAGGATGACGGGAGCCTTCAGCTCACCCGCCGCCTCGGTGATGCCCTGAATGATTTCCATGTTGTTGACGTTGAAAGCGCCGACCGCATAGCCGCCGTCATACGCCTTCTTGAACATTTCCTTCGTCGTAACAAGCGCCATTGGATTTTCCCTCCTGATGCAATAATGTAGGGTTTCCACCGAACCTATTATAGCACATTCTGCCGAAATAGAAAAGGGGGTTTTTTCACAAGTTGTATTTTCTTTCACAAAGTTTTGGAGAAAAAAACGACCTCATCCCCCTTTTCGGCGGATGAAGCCGTATCAGCACGCAAAAGCAGCCTGAAAAAGTCGCCAACGCAATCGCGCGAAAGGGTCAAGGGAGGGGACTTCGTCCCGTTTCATTCGCCCTTGGGTTTCCCCCAATTAACACGCGGAAGCAGCCTGAAAAAGTCGCCAACTCAATCGCGCGAAAAGGTCAAGGGAGGAACTCCCTTGCAGGGTGCAGGGGCAGCGCCCCTGCTGGAGTCCAGAGGCAAAGCCTCTGGTTACTGCCCCTCTTCCGTCCGCTCCACCGTGCCGACGTAGATGATTTCGCTCTTCGCCTTGTAGGTGTCGGTGTACATCAGCTTGCGCTCGGTTTCCGCGCCGCCCACATACTTCACCAGGTAGCTTTCCACCACACAGCCGTCGGTTGCCTTGCGGTAGGTGTACTCTTGGTCAACATAGGTGGCGTAGGTGTGGTTCGTGTCCTTGCGGTATTCCGGCTCAGTCGGGGCGGGCAGGGTCTGCACCGTCACCGTTTCCAGCTCGTACTTCACGCCCTTGCCGAGGCTCTCGCCGTAAATCGACACCACGCACACCTTGTGCGACTTGTCGTAGCGGCTGTCCTTCATCACCGTCGCGACGATGAAAATCGTGCTGTTCGTGTCGTTGCGGAACTTGAAGTCAATGCGGTTGTCGGATACCGTCGCGTCCTTGCCGTAGTCGGTGTAGCCCACCGCGTCGGAGTGCGGCTCGCGCTTGAGAATCGTCATGTTCGCCTTCGCCGCCGCAAGGTACATCGTCGTGCTTGCCTGACACACGCCGCCGCCGTAGCCCATGCGCTGATCGCCGTACGCGTACTCAATCGCTTCATAGAAGCCGTTTGCCTTCGTGCGCTTGCCCACAACCGTATTGAAGGAGAATGTTTCACCCGCCGCAAGCATCTTGCCGTTGATGCGCTCGAACGCCACCTGAATGTTCAGGTTGCGGTTCTCCGTGCTGGTGGTCGAAATCGGGGTGTACGCCGTCGCGCGCAGCTGAATCTGCGGCTCCAGCATGGCTTTGGTCGTGGTCGGCTGAAGTTCGCGCGTCGTCAGCTCCACCTCGCCGCTGACCAGGGACGACATCATCTGGTACACCTGATTTTTCGCCTCGGTCGTGTCCATATAGCGTCCGACCGTTTCCGGCTGAATCGTCAGCGGATTGTTGAAATTGTTGGAATCGAAGATAATATGCGCATCCACCGGCTGGATGTACGCCTGCTGCGCGATGCTGAGCAGGATGTTGTCAATCACCACATTGTCGCCGCTGGGCGTGGCGGAATACCCCTCGTAGGGATTTTCCGCCAGCGCGTCCATCGTGGCTTTGCGCGCGTCAATGCCGCCTTCTGTGTGCCCCGGCTGCCACGCCGCGTCGAGGGCTTCCCGCACATCGACGGTCATGTTCAGGTCGGCGCTCGTGATTTCCCTCACCAGCTGACCGGCGTACATCAGGCGCACCTTCCACGCGTCGCGCTGCTGATTCGCGTGCGCCGTGACCGCCTCTTCCGCCTCCGCGCGGGTCATGCCGCCGAGGTGGATGCCGTCCACATACACGTTCGGGACGTACTTGTCGTCATACGCCGTCACCGACGCGACCAGCGCTTCCCGCTCGTTCTGCTCTTGGATGGCATTGCTGATGGCGCCGCCCGCCGCGACCAGTCCGCAAATTACCGCCACCGCGCACGCGCAGAACAGGATGCGCTTGAGCAGCTTTTGCCCCGACGGCTTGCGGCGGACAGGCTCGTTCTTCGGCTCGCGATGCTCCGGATTGAAGCCCCCCAGCCCCGTCGGCGGATGATTGCCGCCGCCATTGCCGCCGTTTCCGCCATTGCCGTTCGTCGGATACTGCGGAAAATTCACCGGATACATCGGCTGCTGCTGCCATCCGCCATAATTCTGCTGCGGATACGGCGGATTCTGCGGGCGCTGCGGATTCATCGGCTGATTGGGCATCATCTGCCCGCCGCGAATCGGCTGATTGCGCCCGGTGTTCATGCTTGTCGGGTTCTGCCCCCACGAGAACTGCTCCAATTGGTGCGCCGCATCGAGCGGCTGCACGCCGTTGTTCCAGCCCTGCTGCGGCTGCATGGGCGTCCCCTGCACGCCGCGGAAGCCGCGCATTTGCCCGCTTTGCGCATATTGGCTCCCCTGCCCCGGCTGATTCATCCCCTGCGGGCGCATCGGCTGAGCCGCACCCATCGGCTGAGCCGCACTCATCGGCTGCATGGGCGGATTGGCGCTCTGCTGCGCCGGGGGCGGCTGCGGATTCCGGCGCGGCGGATTTGTCGGCTGCATGGGCGTGTCTTCCGTGCGGATAAGGGGGATGCTGTTGTCCAGCGTCTGCTGCCCGGCATACTGCGCCGCGTTCAGCTGCGTGCGGCGGCGGCGCGGCTGCCTGTTGTCGTTGAATTCGGACATGGTTTCAGCACCCCTTTCTGATGGCAATTCGGTATTTCTTCATCTTATATCACATGATTTGAGCATCTTCCACTGCTTGCAGCAATTTCTCCACATCATCGGTCGCCCTCGCCCACATCGGCGCGGTGCAGCCGACCATGCCGTGGCGGTCGCCATCGCCATGGAAGTCACTGCCGCCAGTAACCAGAAAGCCCATACGCCGCGCGGTCAAATCCAGCAGGGGCGTGGCGCGTCCGGCGGACGGGTGGTAAACCTCAACGCCCCGCAAGCCCTGCTCCTGCCAAACGCCGAGCAGATGGCGCAGCAGCGCGCCGGTTTTCTCCAGCTCCATCGGGTGCGCCAGAACGGGCACGAATCCGCTTTCCTGCATCAGCGGCAGCGCCTCCGCCATGCTCAGCCGCTCCCCCGCCACATAGGCCGGTGCGCCATCCGCCAGAAAGCGGTCAAACGCCTCGCGCGTGTCCACCACATAGCCATGGCTGACCATCGCGCGGGCGATATGCGGCCGACCGACGCTGCCCTTGGCTTCGCAGGCGATTTCGTCGTAATCCAGCGGATAGCCCAGCGCGTTCAGCTTCTCCACCATCTGCCGCGCGCGTCCGAGCCGCATTTGGGACAGCGCCCGAACCTTGCGGTGCAGGGGCGTATCCGTCCCGCGCCCGTAGCCGAGCAGGTGCAGACCGGGCATATCGCGCAGGGACAATTCGACACCTTGCAGAATCGGCATCGGCGCGGGTTTTCCCAGCAGCTGCGCCGCGCCGTCAAACGTGTCATGGTCGGTCACGGCAAGGAGCGTCACGCGGTGCTTGTCCGCCAGCGCCACCAGCTCCGCGGGCGTAAGCAGCCCGTCGGAGGCAGTGGTGTGGGTGTGCAAATCAGGCTTCATGGGGGGCATCCGGGTGATTTTCGGGCGCATCCGCCGTCTTTTCGGGCGTTTCCGCGCTCTTTTCAGGCGTTTCGGCAGACTTTTCGGAACTTTCTTCCTTCTTTTCGTCCGCCATATCCTGCATCATCACATCGCCCGTGGTGCGGGTGTCGGCATCCTGAATATCCGGCAGCGTGCCCGTTTCCATCAGGGTGACGAACTCGCGGCGGCTGATGGTGTCGTACTTGAGCAGCGCGTCCACCAGCTTCTCCATGCGGTCGCGGTTGGCGCTCAGGGCGTCCACCGCCTTCTGGTAGCATTCCTCCAGCAGGCGCTTGACTTCCGCGTCGATGCGCGCCGCCATTTCTTCGCTGTACCCACGGCTCTGCCCGAACTCCATGCCGACGAACACTTCCTGATCGCCGTCAAGATAGACCGGCCCCAGCTTTTCGCTCATGCCGAACTGCGTCACCATGCGGCGGCAGACCTCCGTCGCCTTCTTCAGGTCGCTCGTTGCGCCGGTGGTGAACTCACCCAGATAAAGCTGCTCCGCGGCATGACCGCCCAGCCCCATCGCCACGAAGTCCATCAGCTGGCTGTAAGTCTGCAAATCGTCCTCTTCCGTCGGCAGGGACAGCGTGTAGCCGCCCGCCTGCCCGCGCGGGACGATGGTAATCAGGTGCACCTCGTCGCAGTTGGGCAGGACGTGCCCGACGATGGCGTGACCCGCCTCGTGGATGGCGACCATGCGCTTGTCGCGCTGCGTCACCTTGTGGCTGCGCTTCTCCGGGCCCATCTGCACGCGGGAGATTGCCTCCACCAGCGTCTGCTGATTGATGGCCTTCAAGCGCCCGCGCGCCGCCAGAATCGCGGCTTCGTTCATGATGTTTTCCAGCTCCGCGCCGGTGGAGAAGGGGACACGCTTGGCGATATTCTCCAAATCCACATCATCCGCAAGGGGCTTGCCCTTGGCGTGCACCTTCAGGATGGCAACACGCCCCGCCATATCGGGGTAATTGACGAGAATCGTGCGGTCAAAGCGGCCGGGACGCAGCAGCGCGGGGTCAAGAATATCGCGGCGGTTCGTCGCCGCCATGACAATAACGCCCTCGTTGATTGCGAAGCCGTCCATCTCGACCAGCAGCTGGTTCAGCGTCTGCTCGCGTTCGTCGTGTCCGCCGCCCAGACCCGCGCCGCGATGGCGACCCACCGCGTCAATCTCATCAATAAAGATGATGGACGGGGCAGCGCGCTTGGCTTGGTCGAACAGATCGCGGACGCGGCTCGCGCCCACGCCCACGAACATCTCCACAAAGTCCGAGCCGGAAATGGAGAAGAACGGCACGCCCGCCTCGCCCGCAACCGCCTTTGCCAGCAGGGTTTTGCCCGTGCCGGGCGGGCCGATGAGCAGCACGCCCTTGGGGATGCGTGCGCCCATGTCAATGTACGCCTTGGGGTTGCGCAGGAAGTCCACCATTTCCTTGAGTTCTTCCTTCTCTTCCTCCGCGCCCGCGACGTCGGCGAACGTCACCTTGTTCTTGTTCGGGTCATGGATGCGCGCCCGGCTTCTGCCGAAGTTCATCACCTTGCCGTTGCCGCCGGTCTGCGCGCGCATAATCAGCCAGAACATCACGCCGCAGAGCACCAGCGAAATTGCCAGCGGAATCAAATCATACCACCACGGGGTGGTCAGCGGCTGACGGTAGATGATGGTGAACGCCAAATCCTTGACGGACACCTCATCCAGCGGCTTATCAAGCTTCGCCGCCTGCATTTGCCGCGCGGTGACGATGAAATCAGCGCCGATGGTGGTTTCAAAATCGTAGTTCTTGTCGGGGAAATCCGCGTCGGCGACCGTTGTTGTTGTCGTCACGCCCACCAGCGACGTGCCGCGGATGGCGACGGAGCGAACCTGCCCCTCCTCAATCATCGTCAGCAGCTGGGGATAGGTGATGCGGCGGTCACGGATATTGCTGCCAAAGCCGTTGGTGAACAGCATCGAAATGGTGAGCACCATCAGCAGCAAAACCGCGACGTAGCCGAACATCCCGCGAGACTTCTTCAATGCGAGCATCCTCCTTCCGTTCCAGCGCCATCCGCCTGCTGCGGCGTATACCCATATAGACGAATGACGTGTGCGGAAAAATCCATCTTTACAAAAATTTTATCTTTATTTGGGGAAGAATCGGCTGATTTATTCGCGCGCCGCGCCGTACACGCGGCTGTCCAGCACGCCGATGTCCGGCAGATTGCGGTACTTCTCGGCAAAATCCAGCCCATAGCCGACGACGAACTCATCCGGAATCTTGAAGCAGTGGTAATCCACCGTCAGGTTGTGTTCGGGATTGCGGCGGTCGGGCTTGTCCAGCAGCGTCGCAATGCGGATGGAGGACGCGCCGCGGCCCATCAAATACTTGCCGAGGTAGAACAGCGTGTTGCCGCTGTCCACAATGTCCTCCACAATCAGCACGTCGCGCCCCTTGATGGACACGGACAGGTCTTTCTCCAGATTGACCACGCCGGAGGACTTGGTGGAGTTGCGATAGCTCGAAAGCGCCATGAAATCCAGCGTCACGGGCAAATCGACTTCGCGGATGAGGTCGGAGAAGAAGACGCTCGCGCCCTTCAAAATGCAGACCATCACCAAATCACGACCCTGATAATCGTGGGTGATTTGCTGCCCCAGCTGGGCAACGGCCTTCTGGATGTCCTCACGCTTGACGAGAATCTTCGTCATGTCTTGATACAGCTTGGCATTGGTGTCCATCGTATTGTCCTCCTAATATTATATGTGAGTATCAGTTGCTCTTGTCTTCGCGCAGGGGTGCGCCGCACACCTTGCACTGCTCCAGGTTTTTGTACGGTTCGTCGTCAATCTGCGTCCACTTGAAGGATGCCGTCAGCGGGCGATACCGCTGATTGATGGACGCGCAGTTCGGGTCGATGTGGTAATACGTTCCGCCGTTTTGGTTGTAGTAGAGAATCAAGTCCGGATGGCTGGTGTTCAGCACGGGCTGGGTGGCAAGGGCGTTGGTCGGGGTGGCGGTGCTTTCCTGCTCGTTGCTTTGCAGCGTCGCGGGGTCAACGTACCACACGCCGTCCTCCTTGACCATGCGCACCTTCCACAGGTAGACGCTTTCGCCCAGGGTGTTGTTCTTGTTGATGACGGCGCGCACCGTCACCATGCGGGCGATGTCGTTCGATGTGCCCGTGATGGCCGTGAAATCCCAGCTGACGGGCGTGCGGTTGGTCAGCACCTCGCCGAAGAGCTTCTGCGTCACCGCGTCGGTGCCGCCCTTGATGCTGCTGCGCCACGACGGGGCCGTCAGGTTGACCATTTGGCTGATGGCGTTGTTCTTCCACAGCGTGAAGAAGGAATGCAGCTGCGCGTAGCACTCCTCGGAGTCATCCACAGGCGTCGCGGTGGGCGTGGGCGCGGGATTGGGCGTGTCCGTCGCGGTCAGGTTGACATCGAGGTTATTGCCCGATGTACTCCCCTGCTGCATCTGGCTGGACTGATTCGGCTGCGCGGGGTTCTGATTGTCCGCCGCGTTCGTCGCCAGTGCGCTGACGAGGCAGACGACCGCCGCCGACGCCAGCAAAAGCGACAGCACCAGCCGCGCGTTGGGCGTGACCAGCTCGCGGAGCCACAGCGCGGCGATGCTCGCCACCGCGCCGACGAGGACGACCCACTTCACCGCCGTCCACGCAAAGACCATGCTCAAGATGAAAAGAATCGGCAGCACGCCGAACATCAATACTTTCGCAATCGTATCCCACGGAATTTCCCTGTGCGCCGCAGGCTGCACCCGGAAGCCGCTGCGCCCCGACGTGGGGTACACGCGCTGACCGTCGGGGGTGTACTGCGCGTACTGCTGCTCCGGCGGCAAATCCGTTTCCTGCGGATTCTGCTGGCTGTACCCCTGCTGATACCCCTGCTGCTCGTAGGGCTGCTGATACCCGCCGGGCTGCACAAACCCCTGCTGGTCATACGGCTGCTGCTGATAAGGCTGCTGGGCGTATGGCTGCTGATAACCCTGCTGCTCATAGCCCTGCCCATACGGCTGCTGATATTCCTGCTGACCGTATGGCTGCTGGTATCCCTGCTGACCATAGGGCTGCTGATAGTCCGCATACCCCTGCTGACCATATTGCGGCTGCCCATAGCCGTTTTGCGGCGCGTAGCCCTGACCATAGGCATCATTGGGCGCGTAGCCGCCATTCGGGGCATAGCCCTGCGCCGGCGGATAATTGCCCTGCGAAAAACCGGGCTGCTGAGGATTCTGTCCGGCGTCCCCGGCGCCATCATAGGGTGGACGGCTGTTGCTCATCCGGCTTCCTTTCCTTTCTTCCGCGCGATTGTGCGCGAAGTTCCCTGCCGCGCCTGCGGACGGAGGAATTGCACCCTCCCGCGCGCGGACTTTCACGCAAGCGCCTGAATCGCGCTTTACATGATAACGCATCTTACAGTATAGCACAAAAAAATGGCTTGTAAATAATAAATCGGAAAAATTCACGGTTTGTTCGCCTGTAAGATGGAAAGAATTCCACTTCCGTGCGATTTTTAGAATACCCCTTATAATTGCGCCCAAACCATCCACGTCATCCCCGCTGACCAAAATTTCGAGAAAAAGCGCAGTTCAAGCGCACTGTTTGCACACGAAATAAACCTCGTTACGCAACCTTCATTCGATTGCGAGCAAGGTATAAATTCGCAAGTGCAAACAGCGTGCAGCAATGCTGATGCAATTTTTCCCGTCCTCGGTATCGTGTCTTGCAGAAATGAAAGATTCTCTTTATCACG
>OKRU01002718.1_pt1 | contig 15363 bp, 10 predicted proteins | sample 1601131 | NCBI WGS metagenome assembly OKRU01 (sample SAMEA3541558, study PRJEB24748) | human gut metagenome | biome: human gut; feature: human-associated habitat; material: faeces | place: China | collected 2012 | reverse complement strand
CAGCTGAGGTTGATATCATTCCTAGAGTCCATGGTTCTGCTATGTTCACAAGAGGCAAACCAGCCGAAGGCTCCTATTATTATCTAGCCACAACTTTCTCGTCTAAGGGTGAAAAAATATAAATCAGCAACTAATCACTTCACGTCCACCCCATTGTTCGAAATGTATTCAGCGGTGCAGAAACATTTTTTCTCTGCCGGTCTTTTTTGGGCATGAACGGAAACGCTCTGCGCAAATCTTTCCATAGCAGACGCTCATACTCACTATTCAGCAACGACACCCAAAATCCAAGTGTCAGCTCTGCAATAACCTTAGAAGGAGTTATCGATTCATGTCTGCCTGCAATCTGTTTGTTAGCTTGTGTCACATAATGGTTCAGCTTTGACAATCCTGGAGTGTTTGCGAATATTGCATACCAATCATCTCGCCCAGTCATTGTTTCCAATTCACGGCTGAGCGCATTGCGAAGCGTAACCTCAAAAACTGATAAACTCGTATAGAATGCTTCTGCCAGTTCCAGATTGCAACGATAATGCAAGATTGCACGGTTCTCATCGTCAGGATAAAGCATGAAATATCTTTCCATCCGCTTGGTAGAAAAAACTTTTTCAAAGAAAGCCTTGTTATGTTCCATATTATTTGTACTTTTGCATTGCAGTCCCGGGCGTTCCTCTCCCAGCTTCTAGTTACTGGTGATGAATCCGGTTTTTTTTTATGTCCATACGCAAAGGTAAAATTATTTCAGGACTAGGAATAATCTATTTATCAGTTTTTCAGACTTATATACAAATCAATAGATTCTTTTTCAAGAAAAAACTCATAATAAAACGGCGGAGAAGTCTACCAAACTCTCTGCCGTTTTTATTATATGCTTCGCAAGCACTATTTCATATTTTTCGATTCCTCTACTTCACAGCCTCAACCATATATCCCTGTTTTTTGAGCAGATTTAAAACACCTTTGTCGCCAACAAGATGTCCGCATCCAACGACAAAAAGTGTGGGTTTGCCGCTCATGATACCTGGCATACTTTCTGCCCAACGTGTATTGCGGTTATATACCAAGGCATCCTCTTCTTCAGGAAGAGCATCCAAAGCATTGCCGAACTTCTCGTTCATGGCCCTTTCCAATTTATCCAAATCCTGAGTCATATAGGCAACTGTCACTTCATTTGTCTGCTTTTCCACACAATCCAAATTGTTCACCGTTGCAAGCAGCTGCTCTGCCTGGCGCTTCAGGCTTTGCGAATCGAACAAAACGCCCATCTGAAAATCCACAGTTTCTAAACAGGTAACGGCCTTGCCAAGTTTCTTGGCCTCGGCCTGACACCATCCGTCAAGCTGCTGCTGCGGATTAAAGCCCGGAACTGATTTCATGGCAATGAGAACACCCAACTGCGTAGAAAGCAAGGCAGGCTTCATCTTATCGAACATATTTAAGTCTACTCCCATAAGTTCCTTTACCTTTGCGGCCAAGCTGTCATACTGTGCAGCGGTGAATAACGTATGCAAAGTTGTGTCGCCAGGCAGAACAGCCGCTTGCTGCATCTTCATCAATGTTGCAGGCGCTTTCATTTCTTCCATCACAACTTCACCACATACCTGTTCCACATCGTTCATGGCTTGCTTCAAGCCAGATATACTGTCCAATATCGATAAAGGAGCCAAATGATGAGTTCCTAAAACATAAGATGCCTTATTCAGACCTTTGCCTGAAACTTTCCATAACAACTGGGCATTAGCCCCTAAAGCAAAGATGCATAAAAGCATCCACAAAACTAAAATCTTTTTCATTATACTCTTTTTTTGAAATAGCGCAGATATGGCACAAGCCATCCTGACATGTTTGCAGAATCAGTCGTTCTCTTGTCTTGACAAGCCCTGTCCGCCTCTTTGATGAAGCGCTCTGTTGCTCATTCCTCACAACATAGAAATTGCTTTAACTTCCGATGCCGAAATCGGTCTCTATAATAATTTCTGCAAAGGTGGGTATTTTTCTGCAAAGATCCATGTTGCGACGTATTTTCTTATCATTCCGTTACTCAGTCCATACACAAGCCTTATGCGGTCTTTCATCCGCTATCTTGGTGCGCAGGTGTCTGGTTGCTATTGTTTTCTGTTTCATGCGGGTTACCTCATTTTTTATATTATTCTTTTCTCCTTATTAAAATGCAGCCCACTGACCTTACGGTAGCGGGCTGCGGTGTCTGTATGATGTTACCGGGCACAATACTCCCGCCCGGAATGGGAGTTCTTTTCTTTTTGGGTTATACTTCGGTTAATGTTCGTTACGGGCGGAACTTTTCCTGCCCAACGGTTCACTGTTTCTTCAAGGTAGGCAATTCTCCAGTGAGTTCGTAACGCCACTCTGAACCTGCATTCTGCAGGGCGGCGTTCATGGCATCAACGGCCGTCTGCCAGGTAACGGCTGTGCCGTCCACCTTTGTTGGAGTGCCTGTGCCGCCATTGTTCCGACCAATACCATTGCCGTCATAGTCGCTCCAGTAGCATGCTGTCAAGACGCCACCGGTATTCTGTCCTATGGCGCCTCCGATGTAGCCTTGTCCGGTAATGGTACTGGAGGCATGATAACAAGCAGTGATAGTGCTCCTGGTATTACTTCCTACAATACCGCCAGCATTTGCTGGAGGGTTTGTTCGCGTTGCAACTACATCACCTGTGGAATAGCAGGCAGTAATGATTACGTCTTCGTCTGCAGTTCCGGACACACCACCTGCACTACTTTCTCCTTGGACTTTGGCTGAAGATGAGCAACCAATAATTTCGCCATGCCCTCCAGTGCCACGTGATAGAGAACGTCCAACTATTCCACCAGCAAATGTTAAAGACGCCGTTACGCTGCCGCCCTCAACCGAGCAGCCAATAACGGTACCCAGATTGGCTCCCGCTATGGCACCAACTTCGCTTTTTCCAGATATATTCACATCCTTCAGCTTCACATTCTTTACCGTGCCACCTTTGTCTATACAACCAATCAATCCTACAGCATCTCTTGCTTGGTTGATTGTAAGTCCGGAGATGGTATGGCCTTGGCCGTCGAATGTACCGGTGTATCCGGTATGGCTATAGTTTATATAGCTGCCTATCGGTGTCCACTCTTTACCTGAAAGGTCGATGTTGTCGGTTAGGGTACAATTTATCGACAGGTCATTCTGAGCAACTTCGTTCCATGCCAGCAGGCCGTTGGCATTGTAAACTTCGTAGGTCTTGCCGTCAGTAGACAGGTTATATCCCTTGTCCTTATCCAGCGTGATGTTGTAGAACTTGCCTGCCACGGGAGTGATGCCGGAGGAGAGCGTACGTTCTTCGCTGCCGTTTGCCCTCAGCTTCGAAATGGCATAGCCGGGCACCACGTTCGCCTCCCAGCAAGTGATGGTTGCGCCGTTTTCGGTATATTCGCACTTCTTCATCTCTATCCAGCCCTCTTGCGAGCCTTGTCCGGCCTTGCCTTTTTCATAAGTACACTGTGTATAGGTATAGAGCTGGAGGCTCTGCACTTCGCCGAGTGCATTGTCCGAAGGCGTGACGCGCACCTTCGCCAGAGCGTGGGTGAAATTCAACGTGACGGGGTCCGGATATTTGCCCGTGCCCGTACCGCTCAGCAGATAAACAAGACTTTGGCTCTGGTTGCCGAGGTCGATGGTGCCACTCTTTGCGGGGTACCAGGCGGTGACGGTATGTTCGCCGGTGTCGCTCCAGTACAGGGGTGTTTCGGCTTTGACGGTGTGGTCGTCCTGCACGGTGTAGGTGCCGACCTCTTCCTTGCCGTCTATCTGCACGGCGAACCGGTCGCCCGCGTCGAACACGCTGCCCGTGCCGTCCGCAATCTCGCTGACGCGCGTCTGCGGTGCGCCCCAGGGCTGCGCCTCGCCGCCCTCCACGCCGAGGGTGATGCGGGCTATCTCAAGGGGGTATTGTCCTTCGGGCAGACGGTTGCCGTCCGCCAGTTCGTCCTTCGTGCAGGCAGCCGTGGCAAGGAGCAGGGCGGCTGAGATTGGACATATAAAATGTTTCAGTTGGTTCATATCGCTTCTAAGTTTATTGTTTCCTATAACTTACAAGCGTTCTGAACGAAAGAATGTAAAGAAGTGAATGATTATTTCAGCAACTTTCTGTTTGTGTCTTCCAAAATGCGCATCTGCTGAATTGCTATCTGGTTCAACTTTATAAGCCTCTCACGTTGCGGCAATCCTTCGTTGATAAAAACAGCATTCAGACTCTCCATATTCGAGAGACATATCAGTTCGTTTACTCCAGCATAGTCACGAATGTTGCCTTTCAGGTCTGGATGAGCATCACGCCATTCCATGGCGGTCATTCCGAAAAGAGCTACGTTCAACACATCGGCTTCGCTGGCATATATGCGACTTGCCTGCTGTGCTGTCACTTCCATCGGGATAAGGTTCTGCTTGATAGCATCCGTATGGATGTGGTAGTTTATCTTGGAAAGTTCGCGTTTAGCAGACCATCCCAACAAAGCCTGTTCCTGTTCTTTCAGCCTTTGGAACTCTTTGACAAGATACAATTCAAATTCTACAGAGACCCAACTGGCAAACTTGAACGCTATGTCACGCTGTGCATATGTTCCTCCTCCAGCACCGGACTTCGACAAGATACCAATAGCTCCAGTCAATTCCACCCATCTCGAAGGACTCATAGTGAAAGCATTGCTGCCTGCTTCTATTAGAAGGGGGTCGAATTCGACCCCTTTAAACATAGGGTTATTCAATTGCTCCCACAACCCAAGATATTCCAGTGTGTTTTTCAGACGCATCCAGTTCTTCACAACATCTTTAGGTTCTGCCTGATTTTTCTGTCGTGCGATGTCTGTAATACAGATATAGTCAATTCCATTTTGATGCAAGGTCCTTATGAGAGTTCCTTTCACCTGGAGAGACGATTTCTTTGCCATAGTATTCTTTTTCTTTGGGTTACAGACACAAATTTAGCCTATTCCATGCAATAATCATTCTGTTTTCAATACAATCTTTCAAAGAACTCACCTCCACGGTAAAGCCAAACTATTTTAAGCTATACCGAGGCGTGTCGTTGTTCTATTCACGGTTTTTCATATTGTTTCAATAAATCCCTACAAGCAGTCCACGTACCGGCACATGGCAGGATTATGGCACAGCAGAATGCGGCCACGCTTCGGTTGACTGATGAAGCATGGCAATACGGACCGAGATTTCACAAGAAAACCACGACCGACAAAAGAAATTATATAGAAAGGTATTAAAGTGTGTGTGTTTAAACTAAATCCGGACAAATCCAAATTTTGGGCCACATTTCGACGCATAAGTCTGTGAGAAACAAGCGTGATGCCTGAGCGCACACCTGAACTCTCCATCAGGAATGGAGATATGGCGCTTGTATGCTTAATGCCTTCAGACATAGAAAAGATACGGCCTGTTTCTGTTTTGTCATATAGGGCCAAATTCTGATAGATTTAAAGGTTCAACGCTCACAAAAATAAAGGAAAACAAATATAAATCAACAAATATTTAAAAGATATGCAATCTTGTTATTCAAAAATTGACGGAATGAAAGAAAATCCGCCCTATATTGAACTGCAGACATTGCAATATGCACTTTTCTGCTGCAACTGTACAAAAAATCTGTTCTAACAAGAAACGGCATCTGTCCACACAAAGTGCATCAACATTCTGCGGACGCTTGCGCTCAAAACTACGGGCGCTCGAAACGAATACTGCGGGCGCTCGGATTTGTTGCCGCGAGGGCTCGGAAATGATGCGGATGTTAAGCATACGGGCTGACGTAGGCCGGAGCAAAACGAAAAAAGGGAACAAGCTCCACCAAAAAGCTCGTTCCCCAAGTATATTCTTAATAAATGTCTTTACAGCTCTGCAAAGTTATTTGCCGACTACGAAATCTTCGACCTGAAGCCAACCGGAATCATTGTTGAGCTGGGTGCGCGTGCTGAAGAATCCCATTTTTGCACCAATCCATTTGCCTGGCTGGGCGGTAAACTCACGGCCGAGTTCCTTGAACTTCTTTCCGTCGGTGCTGTAGTACATACGGCAGTGGACGGACTTGAGGCCGTTGAGCAACGGGCGTCCCTCGACTTTCAGACGCATCCAGAGTTCTGTGCTGTAGAGGGTCATAAACTCTGTTTTTTCCATCTTCGGTGCAAAATATTTCTCGGAATATGCACGCGGAAGGGCCTCGGCGTCGAGCATGACGCTGTCTTCAACAGTTTCGCGTGTGCCGTTGAGCGCATCGGTGCAGGTGACACGTTTCAGACAGATGCCGTGGCCTGTGTCCTCAATGCGCAAGGCTGTATAGTCGAGCCCCATGACCATGAAACCGGCACTCTCGCAATCGAGTTTCGGTTCGGGCACAAACTTCACGTGTGCCGTAGCCGTAAAGTCTTCGGCCGGAAACTTCTGCAGGAGCAGATTTGGACAGTCGGAGAGATTGCGGTAGTTGGGACGGTTCTGAACGGAATAGAGACGGAGGTAGCCTTCGGCGGAATTCTGATAGCTCCAGTAGGGCGACGGAATGCCGTGCCACTGCCACTGGAGTCCGATGGACGGCGATGTGAAATCGTCGCTCTCGGAAGGTTGGAAATTGCCGGACGACGGCAGGTCGGGTTTTGCGTATTCCATAACGGGGTCGCCCACTCCATCGCCGTCCTTGTCAATGCCGATTACGGGCCAGTCGTCGTGCCACGTCATAGGCTGAAGATGGACTACACGTCCGTATGCGGCCTTGTCCTGAAAATGGAGGAACCAGTCCTCGCCGTTCTGTGTGTGCACCCAGGCTCCCTGATGAGGGCCGTTGACAGGCGATTTGCCTTGTGCCATGACCACCCGTTCCTCGTATGGGCCGAAAGGCGATTTTGAGCGCAGAACGACCTGCCAGCCTGTCGGTACACCTCCGGCCGGAGAGAAGATATAGTAGTAGCCGTTGCGCTTGTAGAACTTGGTGCCTTCGATGGTGGGCTGCGTCACGTGGCCGTCGTAAACGATACGGCTGCGGGAAAGGACTGCGGTTCCGTCGGGCGACATGGGTGCCACGAAGAGCACGCTCTTGTTGCCTGCACGGCTGCCGGCACATCCGTGGGAAAGGTAGGCACGGCCGTCGTCGTCCCACAGCGGACACGGGTCGATGAATCCCTTGCCTTCCATAACCCATACGGGCTTGCTCCAGGGACCGCGCACATCCTTGGCCTTGACCATGAAGATGCCACGGTCGGGGTCGCCGCAATAGATGTAGAACTCGCCGTTGTGGTGGCGTATGGCGGGTGCCCACACGGCCTTGCCGTGCTGTACGGACTCGGCCCACTCGTCGCCGGGATAGTCTTCGAGTGCGGCACCGACGATTTCCCAATTGACAAGGTCGGTGGAATGCAGAATCTGCAATCCGGGGAAACAGTTGAAGGATGACGAGGTCATGTAGTAGTCGTTTCCTACACGACAGACATCGGGGTCGGAATAGTCTGCATTTATGACAGGGTTGACGTATGTTTTTCCCTTGTCGGGATTCCACACAGCAGAAACCTGCTGTGCCGTGCCTGCTACGGTGCTGCAGAGCAATGCAGCACAGCAGGTCAATCGCATAAGGTTGTTCATGTTTGGTTCTGGTTTGTTATGTTTATCATGCTATCAGTACTGAACTTTCAGGTCATTTATATGTATATGTCATTCATGTGTTTTCTCTTCATAGTCCTTCTTTCCGAAAGACGGGTCAATCTTCAGCATGGCGGAAACGACAAAGGTTATGATGCAGCTGAACACTACCCACACAAAGAAGTTGGAATAGCCGATGAGGTCGGTGAGCCAACCGGCCATCATGCCCGGAAGCATCATGCCGAGCGCCATGAACGCGGTGCAGATGGCGTAGACGGCAGTGCTCTTTTCGCCACGGGCAAAGTATATGAGGTAGAGCATATAGGCTGTGAAACCGAAGCCGTAGCCGAACTGCTCGATGAAGACGCAGGAATTGACGACAAACATGTCGGCATTCTGTGTGCAGCTGAGATATACGTAGACAAGGTCGGGAACAGAAATGCTCAGCACCATGGGCCACAACCATTTCTTCAGTCCTCCGCGGGCCACGAGGAAACCGCCGAGGAGTCCGCCGAGGGTGAGACCGAGAATGCCTATAGTGCCGTAGACGAAACCAACCTGCTGGGTGGAAAGGCCGAGACCGCCATTCTCTATGCTGTCGAGCATGAAGGGGTTGACAATCTTGACAAGCTGAGCCTCGGGAAAACGGAAGAGCAGCATGAAGAGCAAGGCGGGGACGATCTGCGGTTTGCTGAAGAAAATCTTCAGGGTGCGGACAAACTCGCCCAGCTGAGAACGTACATCTGGTTTTACGGAGGCATGAACGTTTTCGACCTTAGGAAGGGCGAAACGGTGGTAGAGGTTCATGCAAAGGAAAAGGATTGCCATGACAAGGAACGTGGCGGCCCAGGAAAAAGGTATATTGCCGGAAACGCCGTTTCCACCTGACCAGAAACTTCCGAATCCTGAAGAAAGTTCCAGCCATCCGGCAAGCATGACGAGGGCGCCCTGACCGAAAATAGTGGCTATGCGGTAGAACGTGCTGCGTATGCCGACATACATGGCCTGGTCGTGGCTGTCGAGTGCCAGGATGTAAAAGCCGTCGGCGGCGATGTCGTGGGTGGCACTGCAGAAGGCTATGAGCCAGAAGAAGGCCAGTGTGGCCTGTATCCAGAAGGAAGCAGGAATGGTGAAGGCTATTCCGGCAAAGCCCAGACCTACAAGAAACTGCATGGCGAGTATCCACCAGCGTTTGGTCTTGACGGCATCGACGAAAGGACTCCAGAGGGGCTTTATGACCCAAGGGAGGTAGAGCCAGCTGGTGTAAAGGGCGAGGTCGGTGTTCGACATGCCCATCTTCTTATACATGGTGACGGAAATTGTCATTACCGCCACGTACGGGAGTGCTTCGGCAAAATATAAAGACGGCACCCATTTGTATGGTTTATTGTTTTTCATAGGAATTCAAAATGAATTATTCGTTCAACGTATTTTTCTCACATAGCAATGACGCGCTCCTGTCACGGCGAAGATAATCCATGCCAACGGTGCACAGAGGGCATTGAGCAGGAAGAAACGGGTGAAACCCATAACTGTGACCAGCCAGCCGGAAAGCATCATCGGTACTATCATCGACGCGGCAACAAAAGGTATGTAAAGGTAGTTTATGGTGCTCTGGTAGCGGTCGTCGGATATGTAGGCCACAAACATAATGGATATGTTGAGTCCGAAACCGAAGAGGAACTGCGCAAGGAAGGTCATTACGCTGAGCTGGCCGAGAGTTTCGGGATTGTGAAGTGTCATTATAAGATACAGCAGGGGCGACAAACCGACGGCGATGACCATCGGCCAGAACGTGCGGAATGCTCCGTAACGGCGCAGAAGCATGCGTCCGAGCAGAATGCCGGCTGAAAAGCCGATGACGCCGACTGTTCCCTGGGCGAAACCGATGTCCTGGATGGAACAGCCCAGCCCGCCGTCGTCGGAAGATGCCAGCAGGAAAAAAACACGGGTGTTGAACATCAGGGCCTGAGGGAGCATGAGGATGAACATGAAAAAGAATGTCCGCATGCTGTACTTACGGCGCATCATGCGGTCGAGTATGCGGGCATCGGTCTTGACGGAACCATAGAGGCTCGACTCGGAAGCAGAGACACCAAGATGCAAAGGCCTGCGGGGAGGCAGAAATATGTTTACAAGAAAGAACAGGAGAAACACACCTGCCATAATATAGCACGCCATGGACCAAGCATGGGGGATGTTGCGGAAAAAGATTTCAAGAAAACCGACAAGGATGATTATGACTCCGTAGGTCAGAATGAGAGTTGACAAGGTTGCAAAGGTCTTGACCTTATAGAAATATATCCTGTCGCGCAGATTCAGCGTCTTCTCATAATACATGCGGGCAAGAAGCTCATGCCACGAACAGAGCATGGATATAAGGAACATCCATATAAAAAGACTTTCGGGACTGGCGTTATGCGAATGTGTGGACAAGGCCATTGCACAGAGAGTCACAAATATAAGACCCTCGACAATGTTTATGCTCAACTTGTAGTTGCGGATGAGACGGATGCGGCTCCTGAAGAACGACTTGAGGACTGAGGGTACGAACAGCATCGACATGAAAACCGTTGCCAATGAGTATCCCACATCGAAACGGATAAACATAAGCAACGAAACAAATGTGAAAATGGCTGTCGGAATCCCTTGTGCACAAAATAAACCAGGAATCCATATCCATGGACTAATACGCTTCACTCCTGCAGATTTTATATAATCAAGAACTAAATGGTTTATCAATACAGCTTTTTAAGCTCGGCACCGCGATAGTAGTGCATCAGAATGGCTTTGTAATCAATGCCTTTCTCGCCCATTACGGCTGCTCCTATCTGGCAAAGGCCTACTCCGTGGCCCCAACCGGCACCATGGAGCACAAAAGCAGACGGAACTGCACCAGGGCCGGAGAATGTGCGGTCGACAACGAATGCAGAACTGAGCAGATGGCTGTCGGAAAGCACGCGGCGTATCTCTAGTTCTTTTCCGATTTCGAAAGTACGTTCTGTACCTACAATTCTCAAAACGCTTATTCGGCCGGACTTTCCACGCTTAAGAGGTATAAGGTCGACTATCTCTCCGAAATCCATCTTGAGATTGTTCTTCAAAAGTTCGGAAAGTTCAGACTGGGTGTATTCGACTGTCCAACGATAGAAGTTCTCGGTTTCCTGATCATAATTGTTCAGGACCTGCGAAAGAACTTCTTCATTATCGGTGTTGCAGAATGCTTCAGGCGATGACATTATCCATTCGCGGACCTGATTTTCGTCCGACAGGTCGGGGATGATTTCGGAATCGTGGGATTTGTCGGCAATGGACTTAAGATACGGCTTGTCGATGTCTTCCCAGCATGTGGAGTATTCTTCTGTAACTCCTCCGCAACACTTTGAAAAGCGGGCATCGCATATTTCAGAATCGTGCATAAGCACCATACCCTGCGTAGCTCTGACTGCTTCAGAGGCCGTTTCGCATACGGCTCTGGTTATGCCCTGATATCGCTGGCAATGGTCGTCGGCACATACGTCGAATTCTGTATGGTCTTCTCTGTCATACCATCTGATGAGCTGAGTATCGCTTTTTCTTACAGAGAAAAAGGCATCGCCGGGCTTGTTCTGCAGATTCTTCCTTTTGTCTATCTGAGCAAGCAACCAGCTTCGGGAAATTACGGCATGGGCTTTAAGAAAATTCAATGAGGCCTTTGCGCTCATCTCGGACGATATGACACTGACCAGATAGTCTTCGACGGGAAGAATGTTTATGGCGCAAAGGCGTCCGTCATAGACAATGAAGCTCAAACAACCAGTGAAGACTTGATTCTCTTTTCTTTCCCAATGGAAATTGACACCGATAGTAACCTCGAACAGCGTAAATGAAGCATCGCTTTTCTGAGGATGAAACGTCAGGTCCTGATAAAGATTTCCGTTCCATCTTATGCCTCCTTCGCTGTACTCAACTGTCTGTATGCCCTCAACCGTTTCTCCTTTGGCAGAAAAAACGGAATTCAAAGAAAAAACAATCTTATCGGCACTGACTATGCCGACGCTCACTTCTGGTATATTGCCCATATTTGTAATAAAAATCTCGTGTAAAAAAGAAGCAAAGCAGTATCAGATACTGCTTCCCTTCAATGTGTTTATAAGTTCATGTTCCATGTCCATGGAATAGGTTACTTCTTTCAAAATGCTTTCGGCAACCTTTTCATCAACCTTTTTGTAGTCCTCTTCGCGAGGCAGTATTATCATACCGCCGACATCGAGCGCTCCTGGACTGACAATTATATGTTCGTCGCCCTCCTTGTTGTAGCAGTCAGGGCGGTGCTTTGTTCGAGGAATTATAACCGAAACAATGCGCGGAGTTCCGTCATTCCTGCAGTTGTTCATCGTCCAGGCAAGAATATTCATACGCGGCTCTATCTCGCCTTCCAAGATAGGCATGGACTTGTATATCTTCTTGAAAAGCATCTCGCTTGCCTCAGGAGTTCGAGTAACAATTATGAGTCCTGGACAGACGTAGTTGCGCAGAACGAATATTCCGGTATCATCGGCAACAGGCTCCATGCTTATTGCTTCCATGAATTCGTCGTCGCTCACAGGGTAAATCCTTGAGCGCAATCCGCGGTACAACTCGTCCCAATCGCGCTCCAAAGGTACTACGCCACGCGACCCGGCCTGGAAGTGCATGTGATCCGGTGCTGATGCTCCGCAATAAGGACCGTTATAGAAGACAATTTTCTTATCAAGGTTCTGGGTAATCCTCATCATGTCCTTATAATAAGGTAGTATTTCTTGCGGTGTGTGTCTGCACAAAGGTATTGTAAAATGTTCCGGCAAGATTGGATAAGGATTCACCAAAAGAAGGTACTTTCCTTCAAGCGGCATTCTTACCTGCTCTATTGGCTGATTGATGTCGCAAAGGAAACAAGGACGCTCCATTATGGACTTCTTGTCGACCTTTGCACCGGTAGATGATATTCGTGCCTTGTTGTTCTGAACGTCAAGTCTGAAATCGCCGTAATCGAAATGCTTGATGTCGACTGATTTGAGTTCTTCGTACCTGGCTCTTGCATTTGGCCACAGCTCCAACTGCTCGGAATAGAAAGTATCGACATCAGTATCACGAAGTTCCTTATTCCAGAAACGTGCCATTTCTTGACGAGCAAGGATTTCCATTGTTCTTACAGAATCCTTGTATATATTGTTGCGCAGAATCTTATCGTATGAGAGCGAAGCATCTGAATTTCCGCCCCATCGCCTGCATATATAGAGAACGTCATAGATGCGTCCAACCTTATATTTACGTGAGAACATCAAGCCTAAGGCATAGTCTTCTCCATAGCTGGTGTTAGGGACACAGAAATGGCGCAAAAGTAAAGTAAAGAAAGCACGAGGAGCACCGAATCCATTGATTCTAAGAGCATTATTGCGTCCGTTCTCGTCACTCCACTCTCTATGATCAATTATTCCAGGCGGAATTGTATTCAAATCAAAGTCTGTAATTCTATAAGATCCGACAACCATTGCGCATTTCTCTTCGTAGAACTTATCCACGATTTTCTGCAATGTGTTCTCATCGCTATAGATATCATCACTGTCCAACTGCACAGCAAATCTACCGCATCTGCTGTCGGACACGGCCTGATTCCAGCATCCACCTATTCCCAAATCGTAACGTTCAGGAATTATATGTATGCATCTATTATCTGAAGTGAATTTATCGATTATTTCTGTTGTTCCGTCTGTAGAATGGTTGTCAACAACAATGACATTATATTCAAAATTAGTTTTCTGGCTCAAAGCTGATGTCAAAGCATCAGCAATCGTGCGGGCTCTATCTTTTACAGGAATAATGACTGACGCTTCACATGGGAAATATCCTCTTTGCAGAGCAACTTCTGCAATACCGTCTGCGGGTATATATGCTCCTATTGCCTTGAGATGTTCTGTGCATACCTGCTCCATCTCAATCTGAACATCTCTATTCTTTGGATCGACGTAAGCAAACTGCTGCTCACAATCGCATACGCCATCGTTCTTGTCTACTGTATACAAAAATTCATTGATATGGAAAATACTGTTTCTGTTTTCGCTCCGCGAAACAAATAATCTGAAATCGTATAATCCAGCATATTTGTAGTTGCTGTCAACCTGCTTGCAATATGATTTCAACGACTTCTTGCTTACAATCAGAAGTGGACCGAAATCAAAATCATCTCTTAAACTACCATATTGATAGTCGGCCGTTACAACATCTTCGAGCTTAGAACCATTCTTGATATGTCGGTCGGAATACAACCAGTCAGCGCATACATCAACCCCCACGCTTATCATTCTATCAATAGCCTTATAACCAAATTCAAATCTGCACATGTCTGTACAAATAAGCGCGTAGTCAGACATGACATTACTTGAAATCTTGCGTAATGTTTCTGTACTGCTGAAATCAGAAACTTCTAAGCTGATGCACCCGCCAACATCAACGTGTTCCTTGCAGAGAACAAATATATTTCTGACAAAAACACAAGAAGCCAACTGGCTTGCAACCTCGTTGGTTATGTTTTCGTTGCAAAAAGGTATGAAACAATCAATTTTTCTATACATAATACACGCTTTGAATATTTTTAACCAAATGCAAACTTACAAAAAAATCGCATACAATCGTATCATATACATAACAAAAATCCCCCATCAATCCTGCACCTCATATATATAAAGTCCAATCGGTTCAAGTAATGATATACTCAAATATATACGATTTCATCCTATCAACAATCTTGCCCTACTACAAAACCACAAATGCTAAAGTTCACACATTAAAATAAAATCAAAATGGTCATTAGAGATTTTCTCGTACAAACATAAAGTTACCAACTACAATTATCACAAATCGGTCATTAGAAGAAATCACTTTCTTATTGTCTGAAACTTGCCGTATTTACAGCAAAAGAAACAATCAATAAGCCATACATTTACTTATAACAGCAACTTTTTACTTACATTTTGTCAATAAAAATCTCTAATGACCGATTTGCGATTATAAGTCCATAATGTGGCGCATTATATAAATTTTACCGTAAAACTGTATTTTTCAGACAAAAAATGCCTACTTTCCTAATGATATATTTGGGCTCAAATAGAAACACAATTATAAAGCTGTCCCAATGAATTGCCCACATCACCACCACATAGAAAAGTAGTTATTTCTTTAATCACACAAATAAGCAAGCAAGAATCAACACATTTACACAATGATGCAACAATCTAACAGCAAAATTTCCAAAACATATCAGGCAACTAGAAGATTCTCTTCCACTACATTGCATATAAAAAAGTTGTACCTTCACCGATTCCGCAAATGTTCAGCAATATATACAAGCAAGAATCAACACATTTACACGGTGCTTCTGCAAGCTCACAGCAAAATTTCAAAAGATTATCAGCACAGCCTAACATCACAGTATTCAATTAAACAGTCAAACTTACTGACCACAGAATTCATCTCATTTCATACAGATATATGCCAGCTCAACAATCAGGAAGCCGCCCAAAAGAATCCAGCACATGCCTGTACCTGACAATACAAGCTTATTACTCCCAATAAGCACACATTAAAAAATCATCCAGCATACACTTGTCCAACAAGCATGAATCATCAAAAGAATCCGGTACATGCCGATACCCGATATTACATCTGCATATACGCCAAAAGAGTTCTCCCCCTCCCCCGTCCCTGCTCGGGAATCGGAGGAAGGGGAGAAC
>OKRU01002716.1_pt1 | contig 15374 bp, 12 predicted proteins | sample 1601131 | NCBI WGS metagenome assembly OKRU01 (sample SAMEA3541558, study PRJEB24748) | human gut metagenome | biome: human gut; feature: human-associated habitat; material: faeces | place: China | collected 2012 | reverse complement strand
CCACGATTTCTATTTTCACGAAGATTTCTTCATGGAATTTAACCTGCCAGAAGCCCTTCGCATAATACTTTCGGATCTCCTTAAAATTCTTCAGAAAGCCTACCGTCGAAATATAATAAAATACGCCGATCAGCACATAAAGTCCATACAGAAAAAGTGTCGAATATCCAATCTGCGCAAACGAATAATTCATACACAAAAGACAGATCAGCGCCAGATACCAGATCATTCTCGGAAACGCAAAAGTATGGTCATACAGAAGCGTCCGCACACCGACATTCGTAAGCATATTGCGTGCCTTTAACTTGTCCTTCAAAAACAGATGAGAAACCTCCAGACTTCCTCTCTGCCACCGCTGACGCTGCGTATAAAGCTTATCCATGTTCTCAATCGGATCCACGAAGAAAATCGCATCCTCGCAGATTCCGACTTTGGTTTTCTGCAGATATTTCATCTGGAATGTGATCTGTGTGTCCTCACAGATCGTATCCGTGTTATAAAGCTGCGACTTTAATACTGCCGATTTGCGGAATGCCGAAAATGCACCGGAAAGTGTATATACCGCATTTATCTCCGCCGAGTAATTCCGCCCGGCAAGAAACGCCTGTGCATACTCCATAAACTCCACCTTACGGAGAATACGCGGCAGCACCGGAGGATACGCCTGCACCTGCTTTGGATCGGTAAGAATGACTCCTGTCATACACTCGATCGTCTGATCCGCCTCAAAACGATACACCATATTGCGCAGCGCCGACCGTTCCAACAGACCATCACTGTCAATATGAATAATATATTTGCCCTCGCTGTTAAACAGCGCCATATTGAGTGCCTTCGACTTTCCCTGCTTCGCATTCAGCCACTGCATCTGAAGCTGTGGATACTTCTGCTGACAGTCACAAAACACCTGAAAGCTGTCATCCTGCCCCTGATTATTCACCAGAAAGATACGAATCCTCTCATCCGGATAATCGCTCTCATCAATGGAACGGATACACTGCTCCAGCGTATCCATCGAATTATAGATCGGGATGATCAGAGAAATCTCCGGATCGATCGCCGGCTTTATGATCTCTTTATGAAATATATGCTTCTTGATCAGGACAAACACACTTCCAAGAGAAGGTACGATCTCCATCATCACCGGAATGATGATCCATGCCGCCCAGAATAAAAATGAATTGCAGAATCTATTTATCAGTTCCATACGTAAAGCCACCTACCTTCTGGCGTATGATCTGGGTCTTGGTAAATACAAAAAAGTATAATAAAACGGACAGTCCGTAAAACAGGATACGTCCCACAAAGGTATGTGCCACATAATAGGATGGCATGCCAAACACATAAATGATCACGCAGATTGCAATGATCCTCAGCGCATTTGCCAGAATAATATAAAATGTTCCAAGGATCCCTACCACGATTCTTTCATAAACGGTATATGCGCGGAAAAATGCAAGAAGCGCCACAAATGCCATGATCTCCAATATGCCGGAGCACTCAAAGTCAATCAGCAGCGAAATGGCCCCCGCCCTGGAATTGACAAAGATCACGCCATACTTAAAGTACGACTGAAACATACCTGTCAGCTTGCCAAAGCCTCCCGCCAGCGCAGCGACAACCTGTGCCAGCGGCTGTGTACAGTACGGACGAAGGAAGATCATCATCAGTACAAAAAGTCCACAGCTTCCCCATATAAAATGCCATGCCGGCAGCTCGCTTCTGCGGGTCACCCACAGAACGTAAAGCCACACGGCAAATATGATCCATCCTAATATCGGTGTCATTTATACCACCTTCGCTCTCTTTCTCCGAAACCACAGTACCGCCAGCACTGAAAGTCCACACAGAGAGATTCCCATCCAGGTACCGGTCGATGTACCGGCAATGGATACCCATTCATTACCAATATTAATGTATTTCGCCTGAATCATCTTAAGATCCGTCGGATCCAGATCAAAATGCTTCGCTAACTTCTCCAGATCAACCTCAAATTCCATCTCATCGGAGATTGACTTGCCCTCGGCTGTCTGGCGGACCGTCAGATACATTCTGCCATAGATCGATACATCATCATCGTTGATATTCGTTGCTGATGAGCCTGAGTTTAAATCCCACAGATAATACTCATACGTTCCCGCATCTAGATTATCGATCTTACAATCCTTATTGATATTGCCGTTCTTATCGACCGTCACCAGACGAAGTCCCATGGTAGTCTCATCATTCTCATTCAGACGCAGCGCAAACGGCTGAAACTCCTTCTCGTTCATATGGAGCATAGAAAGAACATGACCATACAGTGTCGTTCCTTCCACATAAAGTGCCGCCTCGGCATCATTACCGGTTCCACCGCTGGTCGAATACTGGATCAGCTGATGCGGATAATAATCCCAGTCGGAATATTTGCCATCGTAAACAATCTTGTTGAAGGTCTTGTCTGTCTCGGTATCCTCCTTCAGATTGGCAATATCATCGAGCAGCATATCGTCCCGCATATAATATCCGAAAGAAATCGTGTCCTTATACTGGCGCAGGGCAGATGCCGGAATGGCAATCTCATAACGCTTATTAGAATAAGAAACCTTCGCTCCGTCAATCCCCTCGATATGATCCTTCCGGATCTGGAAAGTCGTATGTCTGCCGAGGTCGGTATAGATCGTATACTTACCGTTGCCGCACTCTCCGGCACCTGTCGCAGAACCATTCTCCTTCTCCTTCACATAGAGATACAGATAGTCCCCGTCAAATACGGCTGCTGTCTCCTCGATCCACCGGTCATCGATCTTCTTTTTGGAAATGCTGTCCCAGTCGGTAAAGGTTCCATCGATCGTAATGCCCTGATATACCGCTGCCGTCGGTGTCGGCTGCTCATGATCCTTCACATGCTTGATATCACTGCTCTTGACAGAGGTGCCACCGTAGGTGATCGTATAATCATCCTCACTGAAAAAGGACTTCGGAATCGCAAACTCGATCTCGTACTTGTTCGCTTCCTTGCTTGGCGCATATGCCTTCTTCACGCCGGTAATATCTCCGTACCAGGCGTTCTTGAACTCCTGCATCATATAAGTAAAACGGATCTGGGTATTGCTGCCGCCCTGACCGCTTGCATACTTAATGTCAATATTCGTATTGCTGATCGGAAGGTAGTACTCATTACCACCATTCTGCTGTACATAGAAATACACATAATCTTCATCCTGCATCACAGCCCACTTCGCCACGGCGCTGTCCGAAGAATTCTGCATATCCACGCCGGTCCACTCCTGCGGATCTCCGTCAATCGTAATCTGCGCTGCCTGCACCCGTACTGCCGGTGAAACCGCAAATGCCAGCAAAAGCACTGCCATGCCGATCCATGTACAGAACCGGTCTATTCTCATCCTCTCTCTTATCATCTCTATCACTTCCTCTTCTGTCTATACTATGCGTGTCATTCTTTTGTGAAATATATACAACAATATTTTTATATTTCTATCTGTTATATCGTCTGTTATACGAAAAATCATCCATTTGAAAAACTTCATTTTTCAAATTCGAAGGAGCGTCCACACAGCAGTCCGCCAACTACCGGGTACCATTATCCGCATTCTGCGATCACTTTGATCCTTTCTCCCTTCGCGTATATTATATCGTAATAATTCTCTGAATTATTATAGCAAAATCTTCATATTCGTCAACCGGAAAGGGATGACAAACGCAAGTAAACGGGCAATTTCTCACTTTTTACCAAGTATACCTCGGATCTGTGTCTATTTTATGTATATTCTGTTACCATGATGTTTCCGATCCGGTTGTCTTTCTGTGCAAAAACATCTATAATCATCTATATTGTAAAGCATGACATATACCAAAAATATGCCAAAAGCCAGAAAGGAATGTCGGATTACCATGGAACAAATACTGATCGTTGAGGATGACCGCGGCTTAAACGCAGGTCTGTGCCGGGCATTAAAAGAACCCGGACGCAGGACTATCTCCTGCCAGAGTCTTCAGGCTGCCAGAGAACAGCTTATAACCGGCAGCGTGTCTCTGGTCCTGCTTGACATCTCACTGCCGGACGGCAATGGTCTTACGCTGCTCCGTGAGATCAAGGAACAGACACCGCAGATGCCTGTGATCCTTCTAACCGCAAATGACACGGACATGGACATTGTCGAAGGTCTGGAGCAGGGTGCCGATGACTATATCACAAAGCCATTTTCCCTTGCCGTGCTACGGGCGCGTGTCGGAACGCAGCTGCGCTGTCATTCCACGACAGACACATCCTCTGTGTTTGTTCAAGGAGACTACTCGTTTGATTTTGCAAGGCTTCGCTTCACATTGAATGGCTCTGACGTCGAGCTTAGCCGCACCGAACAGAAGCTGTTATATCTGCTGACGTCCAACAGCGGTATCACACTGACACGCAATCAGCTCACCGACCGCATCTGGACGGACGGCAGTGAATTTGTAGACGACAACGCACTTTCCGTCACCGTCAAACGCCTTCGCGACAAGCTGCATGCCCGGTCCTTCATCCGGACTGTCTACGGAATCGGCTACCGCTGGGAGAATGGAGAATAAATGAACCTTTATATATTTGTTACAGCAGCCGCCGTGATCACCGCCACCGCTGTTGTTCTGTGGAACAGACACAAGACAAAACGCACGATGGAGACGCTGGATCACATGCTAACTCTCGCGATAAACGGAGAATTTACCGAGGATACTTTTGACGAAAGCCTGTTATCCGCTCTGGAAACAAAATTCGCACACTATCTTTCCGCATCCGCTCTTTCAGCGCAGAATGTTGCCACCGAGAAAGACCGTATCAAAACCTTCATCGCCGACATTTCCCATCAGACCAAAACACCAATCGCCAATCTGCAGCTCTACGGTGAGCTTTTACTGGAAGAAAATCTCTCCGATTCTGCCAGAAACAGTGCTCAGGCGATCGAAGTTCAGACGAAAAAGCTGCGTTTTCTGATCGACTCTCTGGTCAAACTGTCCCGTCTGGAACATGGCATCATTGCGCTTTCCTGCAAAAAGCAGCCGATTATGCCCATGCTTTTCCAGCTTCAGGAGCAGTACATACCTGCCGCCACAGCCAAGGGGCTTTCCTTGACTGTCTGCGAAGCCGATGCCACGGTCTGCTTTGATCCGAAGTGGACAAGCGAAGCGATCGGCAATCTTTTGGACAATGCCATCAAATATACCTCCACCGGCGGCATTACTGTCTCCGTTTACACCTATGAGCTGTTTGCAAGGATCGATATCACGGATACCGGCATCGGCATAGACGAGGAGGAATTTCCTAAAATATTCCAGCGCTTCTACCGCTCCGGTCAGGTACAGGATGAAAGCGGCGTCGGCATCGGTCTGTTTCTTTCCCGCGAAATCCTGTCCGGAGAGAATGGCTATATTAAGGTTTCCTCCGTCCCCGGCAAAGGCTCTGTTTTCTCTGTTTATCTTCCTCTCTCCTAACCCGGACGGCAATTCTTACAAAACCGTCATAATTTTTTCCTGTCTTGAAAGATTGTGGAAAGATTTGTATGTCATACTGAACGTGTTTACAGCTCTACAAAGAAAGGAAATGAATCATGTCTATTTTACAAACAGAAAATCTCACCAAAATATACGGCGATGGGGAAAACGCCGTTCACGCTCTGCGCGGCATCAATCTGACCGTGGAAAAGGGCGAATTTACCGCTATTGTCGGCACCTCCGGAAGCGGAAAGTCCACGCTGCTTCATATGCTCGGCGGACTGGATCGTCCCACAACCGGGAAAGTAATGGTCGACGGGAAGGATATTTTCTCGCTCTCCGAGGAGCAGCTTACGATCTTTCGCCGCCGCAAGATCGGCTTCGTTTTCCAGTCGTACAATCTGGTGCCTGTCTTAAATCTCTATGAAAATATCGTGCTTCCGCTGGAGCTGGACGGCAAAAAGATCGACCGCAGATATATTGATCAGATTGCAGAAACACTTGGACTCAAGGATCGTCTGGAAGCACTTCCGAATCAGCTTTCCGGTGGCCAGCAGCAGCGTGTTGCGATTGCAAGGGCACTCGCAGGCACACCGTCGATTATTCTCGCCGACGAGCCAACCGGTAATCTGGATTCCAAAACAAGCCAGGACGTTTTAAGTCTCTTAAAAGTCACCAGCGAGAAATTTGGCCAGACGATCGTCATGATCACCCACAACGAAGAGATTGCGCAGATGGCAGACCGTATCATTCACATTGAAGACGGCTGTATCTTCCGTCGGAATTAGGGGGTGAAAGTATGCATGTTTCCAATCATAAATGTATCCGCCGCTTAAGCTTTCGTGCTTTAAAAGCAGCCAAAAAGCGTAATATCATCGCGATCATTGCAATCGCACTGACAACACTTTTATTCACCTCGCTGTTTACCGTGATGATGTCGGTCAACGCCAGCTATGAAACCTATACCTTCCGTCAGATCGGCGGCTACAGCCACGGAACCTTTAAAGACGTTACCGATGAGCAGATCAAGGCACTTCAGGCACACCCTGACATCAAAAAAAGCGGCACCCGCATTGTCATCGGTACAAAATCAGATGACGGTTTCGAAAAATGCAGCGCAGAGATCAGCTATATGGATCCAAACACAGCAAAGTGGAGCTACGCCACACCAACCACCGGACGTGTCCCACAAAAGGGACACGAAATCGCAATGGACACAGGCTCATTCAAGCTTCTCGGCGTCACACCAAAGCTTGGCGAAAAAGTTTCTCTCTCCTACACACTCTGTGACAGTACACAGTCCGGCAGCACGCAGACCGCCACATTTACTCTGGTCGGTTACTGGAACTTTGATGATGTCATGCCGGTTCACTATATCAACGTTTCCAGAGATTACGTGGACGAGGCAATCGCCATCGGTCAGAAAGAAGGGCTCACAAACTTTCGCACCGATTTAAACGTTATGCTCCGTTCCAGCTTTAATATCGAGAAAACAATGGAGAATATCGACACAGATCTCGGTTACAACTGGAACACACGCGACGAAGAAAACAGCGTACGTATCGGTGCTAACTGGGGATATACCGCCTCCCGTCTGTCCGATAATCCGGACACTATCTCCCTGGTCGGTGTCATCTGCTTTTTACTCCTGATCGTCTTTACCGGATTCCTGATCATTTATAATATTTTCCAGATATCCGTCACAAGTGATATCCGATTTTACGGACTTCTCAAAACCATCGGTGTCACCCCGGCACAGCTTCGCCGGATCATACGACAGCAGGCTCTCTTCCTCTGTCTGATCGGCATTCCGATCGGACTTGTTCTCGGCTATCTGATCGGATGCCAAATGACTCCGCTGATCTTAAAGAGTTCTAACCTTTCACTGTCCGGCACGATCAGCACATCCCCTTGGATCTTCCTTGGTGCCGGTCTTTTCGCTCTCGGCACGGTTCTTCTTTCCTGCTTCCGTCCGGGACGAATGGCTTCCAGAGTATCTCCGGTAGAAGCCGCCAAATATACGGAGCTTTCACGCTCGCATGCCAAAAAGCGCCGCACACGCGGAGCCAGAGTTCATCAGATGGCGTTTGCCAACCTGGGACGAAACAAACGTAAAACTGTTCTAGTCGTGATATCGCTGTCTCTGTCCATCGTACTGTTAAATATTCTGGTGCTGTTCGTCAACGGCTTTGATATGGACAAATATCTCTCCAGAATGCTGTGCGGCGATTTCATCGTCAGCAATAACAGTTATTTCCGCTATGACGGAAACATGAATGAAAACATCTCACAGAACACGATCGATGAGATCCGGCAAAACACCCAGAACAGCCTGAGCGGCTGTGGCTACAAGCCAAAAGATGACATCCAGCCGGTCACATGGATCACAGAGAAGACCTACCGCAAGCTCCATGATGATATCTATACCAAAGAGGAGCTGGAGCAGAACTTAAGCTACGAGGATCACCGGAATGGCCGGATTGCGTCCGATATGCAATTGGAAATTCTGGATTCCTCCCTGCTTTCAAAGCTGACTATTCACAGCGGAGATCTGTCCGCTTTATCGGACACATCAAAACATGCGATCGCAATCGTTGTCGATACAGACGATTACGGAAATATGATTAACCCGGAGAAATATCCAAAGGTCGGAGATACTTTGAAGGTATCTTATATCCGGAAGGATGGCGTTATTGATGCGCGCACCGGCGAGCCGGCTGATGACTCTACCCCGGAACAATACCTGCAGTACCATATTTTTAAATCACGCAATATCAATTACACCGTGTGTGCTCTGGTCAGCGTGCCGTACAGCATGAGCTACCGCTACTTCTCCGATGACTCCTATTCCACGGTTCTCACGCACGATCAGTTTCTGGCGGACAGCGGTCAGAAGGCATCCCGGTTGTTTTATCTGTTTGATACGCCAAACCGCAAAGCGGAAACCAGCGCGGAGCGTTATCTGAAACGTCAGACCTCCGTTCCTGCCAGCGAGCTCAGCTTCGACAGCCGTGCTTCGCAGCGTGCTTCACTCAACAGCTTCAAGCATCTCTTCATAATCTGCGGCGGCTTCCTGTGCGCAGTCATTGCGCTGATCGGCGCACTGAACTTTATCAATGCGATCCTGACCGGCATCCTGACAAGACAGCATGAATTTGCCGTGCTGCAGTCCGTTGGCATGACGAACCGTCAGCTTCGCACCATGCTGATCGAAGAAGGCCTGTTTTACGCCATCAGCGCATCGCTGCTTGCCCTGGCGCTGTCGACCGTACTGACCTTTCCGATCGGACATATGTTTACCAACACCGTCTGGTTCTTCACGGCGCGCCCAACACTTGTACCGGTATTTATTGCCGTTCTCGTATTTCTGATTGTCGGATGCACTGTTCCTGCACTGCTCTATCGTCAGGAAAGCAGGGTCAGTGTAGTTGACCGTCTGAGACGCACGGAGTAGGGATAGCTGAAAGCGAGTCTATAATAAAAAAGAGAAACGCCGGTACCGGCGTTTCTCAGTTTATTCAGATTTCATCTGCATCAGAATCTATAATTCCTTTGATATCTCGACCACTGCAGAATAAACTACTGCATAGTAATCTGTCATATATCAAACTCCTTTGCAAGCGCCTCATCCACTTCGTCAGCAGAATATACCCTGCCTGCTTTAATAGAATCGGCACCCTTCTGCAACTTTGCATCAAGCTGATTTCTGGTCATCGCACCAACAGATGACGGCTTTGAAGAAGGAAGGCGCAATTCAAACGGCATTCCCTTGTTCAATACAATCTGACTATAAAACATCTGAATTGCACTTGAGGGAGAAATACCCAGTTGCGAAAGAATTCCCTCCGCATTATCCTTGAGATTCGTATCTATTCTTGCATATACAGCAGATGTGTTTGCCATAGTATCGCCTCCTTTTTCTTAATATTTTATCCATGTTTGCTTGCAATTGCAAGCAAATCCAACACATTTAATATTTCAATCTCTGACTATTTCACCTGCAGCTTAACGGATGCTTTCTTTCCGCTTCCATCCGTTGCATAAACAGTAATCCTGACAGTTCCCTTTTGTTTTGCTTTCACAATTCCCTTTGCAGAAACTGTTGCTTTCTTCGCACTGGACGTCTTCCAGTAATACTGATTCGATGCCAGTTTCTTGCCCGGCTTTGCCTGAACCTTTAATTTCAGCTTCTTGCCTTTCCTCAGGCTGCGTGATCCCTTCTTGATCGCAAGCTTTTTCACTGCTTTTTTCATAACCTGAACGGTAACTTTACGACTTGTTCCGTCTGCTGCCGTCACGGTGATCACTGCTTTTCCAGTCTTCTTTCCTGCCTTCACAACACCGTTTTCATTTACCTTTACAACAGATGATCTGCTGCTTGTAAACGATACTTCCTGATCATCGGTGTCTGTGATAAAGTCCGCGGAAAGTGTCATTTTCTTTCCGGCTGCCAGCTTATATTTTGTTCCAACAGAAAGATTCTTTACACCTTTGACGCTTACTTTCAAAGTAAAGCTCATTGCGATGTGTGAGTTGTCTCCTGTTGTTCCCGGTACCGGTGTCCGGCTAGGTGTCGCACTTGGTATTGTTGTATTACCCGGCTTTGGTGTCTGACTCGGTGATGCACTTGGTGTTGTTGTATTGCCCGGCTTTGGTGTCTGACTTGGTGATGCACTCGGGGTTGTTGTATCACTTGGTGCAGGCGTCTGACTTGGTGATGCACTTGGCTTGTCAGTCTCTCCCGGTGCAGGTGTCTGACTTGGCTCTGCGCTTGGCTGGGCTGTATCACTTGGTGCCGGAGTTTCACTTGGCTCTGCACTTGGCACGCCAGTCTCTCCCGGTGCCGGCGTCTGACTTGGCTCTGCGCTTGATCCCGGTGCACTGCTTGGTGCTGGTGTCTGGCTCGGTACGGCACTTGGTGTAAGGCCCGGTGCCGGTGTATCACTTGGAGACACTGTTACTTTCGGTGTGCTGCTTGGTACGGCACTTGGCGATGTCGTCACCTTCGGCGTGCTGCTTGGTACGGCACTCGGTGTCTCTGTCCCATTCGCCTTAACATCGGATACCTCAAATGTCATAGAAATCGTATTCGTTCCCTGATAAGATACCCCATTAAAATATGCTTTCTTGCTTTCCGTAGTCACATCATCAATATAGGTAATTGCCCAAATATTGACAAATGCAAAGTCAAACACATTGTTCGCTTTTCCTGTTGTACTCTTCAAGCTGCTATTATAAGTAAACACACTATTATTCATGGAATACTCTTTTCCATTGACTGTTATGGACTTTACCTTAAGCGTGGCATAGCTGATCGGTGAATCCTCCGGCTCCGTCGCCTGAATATCCTTCAAATACAGAGAACCGATATTCTGAAGCTGCGTATCCGTCACCTTCAAGGTCATTGTATATTCCTGATCTGCTGTCGTGATATCTGCACTTTCTTCGCTGACGGTAGTGCCCCAGTCGTTCGTATTCATCATATAAAGCTTCGTACGGATATATGTCGGCTTTGGCACTGTCACCTTACACTCTGCCTTATAGCCTCCTGCCACAGATGCCGTGATCGTACAGCTTCCGGCGCCCACTGCCGTAACAAGTCCGGAAGAACTCACCGTTGCGACCGTGTCATCATCGGATGACCAGGAGATCAGATCCTGACTGTCCGCCGGTGTCAGAGAAGCATTAAGTTGTACTCCCGCATCGCCAACACTGACTGTAATCCGATCCTTGTCCAGTGAGATCCCTGTTGCCGTAGAGGATGCACGGTAAATCTCCATCACCGCATTCACAACCTCCGGATGTGCAACCGTATTCGTTGAACGGTCGATCAGACAGAAGCCATACACTCCGTTATAACCATTATCCCATGCTACCGGTACCAGACCATTCTGCTTCGCATAATAGCAGACCTTTTGATAGAAATCGGCACGGCATACCGTATTCTGACTGTCTATCGAAGACTTATTGATCGCACCAAACTCTCCGATCACCACCGGGTATCCCTGCGAAACAAACTTGTCCTTTAATTTCTTGAACTGGGATACCATATAGCTTTCATCCCCCCAGGATGCCTTCTTCGTAGAATCCGTTGCCTTGCTGCCCCACTGCGTAACCGCCTGAGATTCCGTTCCACAGAACTCCCATGGAGCATAATAATGAACGGAGATCATGATCCTCTTCTCTCCGGCTGCCACACCGGATGACAAATACTGATCTGTTGGCAGCGCAAAACCATAATCACCAACCGTATAATTAATATCCGTATTCCATCCCGGAATCAACAGCCAGCGCTTGTCATTATTGCCGCCGGTCTGACGAACCGTATCCACAAAGATCTGATTATATGTATTAATATTCTCATAATACGTTCTGTTCGGATCACCATAAGTTCCATCAAATTCCTCATTCATCGACTCAAAGATCAGATGCTCATCGTAGTCCTTAAAGCGCGTTGCAATCTGCTGCCAGCATGCCTTATACTTCTCCCGGATCTTCGTCTGATCGCTGCTTCCGCAAAAAAGCCATCCTCCATTGATCGTCGTATAGCCATCTCCATGCATATTCACAATCGCATACATATCGTTCTTCACACAATAATCCACCAGATTGTAATCTCCTCTGGTGACTTCGGCGGAGTCTTGTGCTTAAGCTCGACAAAAAAGGCCAAATCCGTTTCTCTCGTCTGTTTCATCATAAATTCTTTAAGCGGTTTAGAGCCCTCATCAATAGCAGCAATAAGATTTTGATTTTTCTGATAAGGAATTGAACCGCGCTCATACATTTGCTGGAACACCCCTCCCATTGTATAAAAAGTCAAAATCATACATAAACCGATTGTAACAATTGCCGGCGGAACCTGAACGCCCATTGCTGTTTTAAGAAGCGAAAATACAATCGTAAATCTTAAAAAGCAGGTCATACAGCAAAAAACGAACGGCAGAAGCGAGAACAGCGACATTACCGTAAGCATTTGTAAAACCGGATTCATATCTTGTATTACTGAATTCATAATTTCTCCTTCAGGGGTAAGTTTACCTCATTCTCTCTGCCAAATTTTTCAGTACAGAGTGTTCCTGCCTGCTTTGAGATAACAGACTTGATTTTATTCCAATATTTGATTTATCCATATAGCTTGACTTTGCTTTGGACAAACTCGCCATAGTTTCTTTGAAATCATTTGTTTCACAAACAGCCGGTTCAATTTCTTTCGCTGAAGTTTCTAATTTTGAAATCAATGTCGTATTTCCGACATCACCAGCAATAAGAAACTTTTCTCTGCCGGTTGAAACAACGTATAACGTCTTTCTCGGCGCAATTGAAAGAGTATCAATAACCTTAAGGTGCTTAGATTTCCCTGCACCGCCGAAGGAATTTGCATTCTTAAAAACAATAAGCGCAATCGCAATTACACCTATCATCGCAAGTGTATATACCATAAAATTTGCTAAATATCCCATGACACAATCCTCTATTTATTTTTTAACTCCGTTTTTTGTGAAGTCAAACTTTACTGGTTCTCTTCAACTTCAAAATCGCTGTAGTCGAAATCTTCTGCCGGAGCTTCATCATCCGGTGCAGCTTCCGTATGTTCATCAGCAGGCTCCGAAGAAGATGAGTCGTTAACCTTCTCTATTCTTACGCCAAATCTGTCGTTTATGATAACAAGCTCTCCAGCTGCTACAACTTTTCCGCCAACCTTTAGAGAAACTTTATTGTCATAAACAGAGCACAAATCAACTATTAACCCTTCCTCAATACTCTTAAGTTCTCCGAGAGTGACTTTCACTTTATCAAATTCAGCCGACATATCGACTTGAATACTATCCCATAAATTAGTATTTGTATTATCTTCCATACCATCTCCTCCGCCGGTATCATACGGTTCTATAATTTTAATATTAGGTTTGACCTGAAATTTTTGTACAATATTACTGCATACCAGAGTCATTTCTGAAGAGCTGCTGTTCTCAAAAACAACAATATCTCCAACATCAAGTTTTTTAATATCTGCAACCGGAAAGGTTGTAGTTCCCAGAACAAGATTTACATCAACAAGGCTGTTTGCAAAATCTTTATCCTCAAATCTCGGCTCTTTAGCTTCCAGAGTCTGAGGATTAAGGATTTCTTTAGGCACAGATATTATAAACTTTGCCGCCGTATCAGAAATTTCGCTCTTAACAAAATACGTAAGATGAAGTATTTCGTTATACCTTCTGTGCGGTTCAATCGTAAAATTAGGTGCCAGCGTTTCGTACAAAAAGTCATTGAATGATGTAATAATTCTAGCTTCGAGCTCTGAGACCTCTGAGAGATCAAACCTTCTGTTGTTTTTACCAAGAACTTTATCCAGAATTACATTTATAGCATCCTGTGAAATTCTTATATAAACATCGTTTTTAGCGTTTATCTTAACTTTCGTAACAAAAAAGGTTTCGTTCTGAGAAAGAACATTCATATTCGTACTTATTGAAGCGAGCTTGTATTCAAATCCGTCATAGAAAAATTCACTGCTGCAGTTTTTGACAACCGGAGTAAACACGGAATCGAACCATGCAAACTGTTTATATAATTCATCAAAAAATACTGAATTTATCATACTTACATTTCCCTAAGAAAAACGCTTATTATAGTCCTAACTTATCGTAGCTTATTCAGGGAAAAAACACATCAACTATTTAGAGGAACTCGTGGTAAATATATCAAAATTAGGGATTTCTGAGCACATACAATGTATACCGCCAAGACGGTTCGCCAGAACATCCATTATTACATTCCCCTTTGCAAATCCTCTTGAGAAAAATTCCTGCGCTTCTTCTCTTTTCCCGCCGGATACAAAGTAAATATCCGCAATATTTTCAATGTGCCCCCTCAAATCTTTTTCAAAGAGTGTTTCCAGATACTCGAGGTCAGGAGTTGAATGTTTCGTTGAATTAGTTATATATAACAGTTTGCCGTTTGAATTCTCAAAAGCTAATGCATTCATAAAATTAATATCATCTGCATATTTTCCAGCTATCTTAATCGGCTTAAACCCGAATTGCTTTAACTTTTGGCATCTTTCATCGCATGATTCACAAAAAGGATTTTCATTTTCATTTTTCATTTGACTTGTAATATAAGATTTCAATTTTTCATACGTTTCAGCAGAGTCAATAAATTTATTCCGCATCTTTTCAATATTTTTTAAAGAAGCCGAATAATCATTTACCAGAATATACGGAAACCTTATAGGTCTAACGTATTCATCAAGGTCGCTTGTAAATTCGTTTATTACATAAATATTCTCAGGTTTTACATCAAAGAGCTCGCACAAATGCTTCTTTGTAGGAGTATCGCCAAACATTTCAAAAGACTTTTCATCGGTAATCGACATACTATTTATTAAAAGCCACTTTTCGCCTCCTGGTTTATAACCCAGATAATAATTGCCGCCTCTTGGTATATATCGTCCTGCATCAATTTTATAATCATTGAAAGGTGCGATATTGTTAAAAACAGGTTCTTTTGAATTCCATAGCAAAACCTTGCCGATTTTATTTTTTATAAAAGCCTTATTATCTTGCGCCCATATCGAAAGTTTATTGTCTTTCTGTATTTTAGTATTCTGTTTTGTTGTTATTGAATGATTATTATGGTTAACAAATAAATCAAATCCCTCTTTTGCAGATATTGATTTCATTTCTTTAAAAATCTGAAGCTCAGCAGGGCTTACAAGCCCTTGCATATAAATCCCTTTCAGAGGCATTACATCATAACCATTAAAAACAAGTTGTTGTCTGTTGCCAGCATTAATATTCATACAGATTTAAAACGCCTAAAAATATATTTTGCTAATTCAAATAAAAAAGAGCCGCTTTCGTGACTCTTTTTTATTAGCGGAAGACGGGACTCGAACCCGCGAC
>OKRU01002715.1_pt1 | contig 15407 bp, 18 predicted proteins | sample 1601131 | NCBI WGS metagenome assembly OKRU01 (sample SAMEA3541558, study PRJEB24748) | human gut metagenome | biome: human gut; feature: human-associated habitat; material: faeces | place: China | collected 2012 | reverse complement strand
CCCTACGGCGGCGTGCCTCAGATGCAGTCCCCTGCCATGGAGGTGGTAAAGGCCGGCGTGGAGGCCATCCCCGCACAGGAGATCACCGTCTCCCAGATGGGCGCCGACTATCTCAGTGAGTACGTCTACATCAAGGACGTGACACTGGGTACCTACAACGCTTCCGGCAGCACCCCCGTCACCGACGCCACCGGCAGCACCAAGCTCTTCAAGGGTGTGCCGCTGCCTGCCAATACTACTGAGGCCGACGTCACGGCCCTGTATGCCTGCTGCTCCGCCTACAACGGCACCTATCAGCTCCGCAACGGCGCCAGCACCGACTACGTCACCAACGTGACACCTCCCACCACCGGCGAGCTGCCTCAGGCCGGCGATGAGGTGGTCATCTACAACCAGAACGCTGAGGCGGTTCTGGCGGAGCAAAATGACAACCCCGACAGCCCCGCCATCAACAAGGCGGCCGCCACCATTGAGAGCGGCAAGGCTGTCTGCTCCAACGGCGCCGTGGTCTTTACCGTGGAGCGCAGCGGCGAGTACTATCGCTTCCGCAACGACACCTACGGCTATCTGTGTGCCAACGGCACCGGCAACAACGCCTTCTATTCCCTCACCGCCAGCGACGACGCCGACTGGACCGTGGAGCCCTGCTCCGGCGGCGTGGGCGGCTATCAGCTGGAGAGCCGCACCGCCAAGTATAACGGCAAATACAGCCAGTGGCTGGAGTATTACAGTGACAGCTTCAAGGTTTATTCCATGTATAATGTCACCGACTACACCATCTACTCCTTCTTCTTCTAGGGCGTAGCCGACAGCGTGAAGCTGGACGGCGGCATCGTCAATGATCCCGCCGTGAAGTTCACCTCCGCCGACTCCGTGAAGGGGGGCCAGGATTACACCCTGACCTTTACCGTGGACGATGCGAAGGCGGTCCAGAAGCTGGAGATCCTGGTGGACGGCAAGACCGCCGGTGTCATCCGGGAGGCCGTGGAGCAGTCGGAGAATTATCACGGCCTGGAAATTTTGGATGTGGCGGACTACCATGAGGCAGTGGCCATTGCCGATGAGCGTTCCCAGCCGGGAGATGTGGTGATCCTGTCCCCGGCCAGCACCTCCTTTGACCGCTTTGCCAACTTCATGGAGCGGGGCCAGGTGTTCAAGGCTATCGTCAACGAACTGAAATAATGAATAAGCCCTTCCGCATAAGCTGATAAGAGCCGAAAGCGGAGGAGGTGGGGCTGTGGGTCCCGGATTTTTCTACTATCACCGGGGGCCGGATGGCCCCCAGATCCGGCGGGCGCTGCTGCTGTTGGCCATATCCGGGCTGTTGGCATTTGCCCTGTACGCGGGGGCACAGATGCGGCCTCTGCTGGGGAGCCTTGCCACCACGCGGGTATCCAACGCCGTGAACCGCATCGTCTATCAGGCGGTGAACGAGGCCATCGACAGCGGCCAGATCGCCTATGAGCAGCTGGTCAGCTACGAAAAGGACAACGAGGGCCGCATCACCATGGTGCGCAGCAACATGGCGGCCTTCAACCGGCTGCAATCCCAGATCTTGGATCTGATTCTGGGCCGCATTGATCAGGTTTCCGCAAGGGAATTGTCCATCCCGGTGGGCAGTCTGACCGGCTCACCCCTGCTGGCGGGCCGGGGACCTCGGATCTCCGTGCGGATGGAGTCGGTGGGGTCCTCGTCGGCCCGGTTTGAAAACCAGTTCGAGTCCGCCGGGATCAACCAGACCAAGCACCGCATCGTCCTGCGGATCGACGTGTACGTCAGCATCCTTCTGCCGGGATATTCCACCGTGACCCAGGTGACCAACGAGATCACCGTGGCGGAAACGGTGATCGTGGGGGAGGTGCCGGGGACCTATACCTATTTTGCGACGGACCCGGACGCCTATGCCGGCGACGCCAAGGATTACATACTCAACAAAGACTAAGGAGGACGCTCCATGGAATTTCGCACGGAGTTTGCCGATTACAAGGACGAACTGGCCTTTCTGCGGGCCTATCTTACGGAACAGGGGTATCTTTATTATGTTTTAGACGCCCCGGTGATCCCGGACTATGAATATGACCGTCTGAACCGCCGGCTGGAGGAACTGGAGGCGGAGCACCCGGAGGAGATCACACCGGATTCCCCCACCCAGCGGGTAGGCGGCAAAATTCTAGATGCCTTCCAGCCCTATGCCCATGAGGTGCCCTTGGAGAGCCTTCAGGATGTGTTCAACGAGGGGGAGGTAGCCGCCTTCTGCGAGAAGATGGAGGAGGCCCTCGGCCCCATGGCGGAATATTCCGTGGAGCCCAAGGTGGACGGCTTGTCCGTGGCGCTGGAATACCGGGACGGCGTGTTTGTCCGGGGCGCTACACGGGGAGACGGCCGGGTGGGCGAGGACGTGACGGAAAACCTCCGCACCGTCCGTTCCATTCCCATGACATTGCCGGAAAAGCTGCCCCGGCTCATCGTTCGGGGCGAGGTCTACATGGCCCGGTCCGTGTTTGAGAGCATCAACGCCAAGCGGGAGCTGGAGGGCAAGCCCTTGATGGCCAATCCCCGGAACGCCGCCGCCGGGTCTTTGCGGCAGCTGGACTCCAAGATCTGCGCCCAGCGGCAGCTGGACATCGCCGTGTTCAATTTGCAGTTGGCGGAGGGCCGGGAATTCACCTCCCACGCGGAGACCCTTGACTATCTGGCCTCCCAGCGGTTCAAGGTCATCCCCCACAAGACCCTCCGCGGCACATCGGAGATCCAGACGGAGATCTTCCGGATCAACGACGAGCGGATGGACTATCCCTTTGATATTGACGGCGCGGTGGTGAAGGTGAACAGCCTGTCGGACCGCACGATCCTCGGCTCCACGGCCAAATTCCCCAAGTGGGCCGTGGCCTATAAGTATCCCCCGGAGAAGAAATACGCCACGGTGACGGACATCGTGGTGCAGGTGGGGCGCACCGGCGTCCTGACGCCCAAGGCGGTACTGACCCCGGTGCGTCTGGCGGGCACCACCGTCACCAGTGCTACCCTCCACAATCAGGATTTCATCACGGAAAAGGACATCCGCATCGGAGATACGGTGCTGGTGCAGAAGGCGGGAGAGATCATCCCGGAGATTTTGTCCGTGGATCTGACAAAGCGCCCGGAGGGGACGAAGCCCTACACCCTGCCGGAGGTGTGCCCGGTCTGCGGCGCGCCGGTGGTCCGGGACGAGGACGGCGCGGCCCTCCGCTGCACCGGCGCGGAGTGTCCCGCCCAGCTTCAGCGGAACATCACCCACTTTGCCAGCCGGGACGCCATGGACATTGAGGGCCTTGGCCCGGCGGTGGTGGCCCAGCTGGTGGAAAACGGACTCATCGTCAACGTGGCGGATCTCTATGACCTCCATGCGCAGGATGTGGCCCAGCTGGACCACATGGGGACGAAGTCGGCGGAGAATCTGATACGGGCCATTGAAAAATCCAAAGCCAATGACCTCAGCAAGCTGATCTACGGCTTGGGCATCCGTCAGGTGGGGGAGAAGGCCGCCGCCGTGCTGGCCCGGCACTTTGGGACCCTGGATGCCCTGACCGCCGCTCCGACAGAGGAGCTGACGGAGATCCCGGATGTGGGCGAGATCACGGCCAAGTGCATTGTGGACTATTTGACCCAGCCTCAGGCCAAGGACCTGATTGCCCGGCTGAAGGCCGCTGGGGTCAATATGGACAGCACCGTTCAGAAAGTGGATGACCGCTTTGCCGGCATGACCTTTGTGCTCACCGGCACCTTGACCCGATTTGACCGGAAAACGGCGGAGAACGAGATCGTCCTCCGGGGGGGCAAGGCCAGCGGCTCCGTGTCGAAAAAGACCACCTATGTGGTGGCGGGCGAGGCTGCGGGCAGCAAGCTGACAAAGGCCCAGCAGTTGGGCGTCCCCGTACTGACGGAGGACGAGTTCGCGGAGCTGCTGAAATGAAGCGGCTGTACGCGACGCTGAAGCTCTTTCTTGGATGCAGCATCGGTATATTTTTAGGAAGATGTATCTACCTGTACTTTGATTTTAAGGCCCGTCCGGATCTGTACGCTATGCAGTCGGCACCCTGGTATGTGGATTTAGAAATTCAGGGGATCATTACGGCGGTTCTGGCTGCCGTACTGCTGGCGGTTATGTGGCTGGTCAGGAAAAACATAGACAAAAAGGGGTGAGGGGATCATGCGTTCCCTGTTTCGGAAAATAAGGGAGGCCAACCGGCCATTCTGCACGGCGCTGGTGGCGGCGGCAGGCAGTTCCAGCCGTATGGGCGGCACAGACAAGCTGATGAAATTTCTGGACAATGTTCCTGTCCTGATGCGGACACTAACAGCGTTACAGCGGGCAGCCGCTATCGATGAGATCGTCATTGCCGCACGGGAGGACGCGCTGGTGGACATCTCGACCCTGTGCAAGACCTACGGCATTACGAAATGCAGCAAGGTGGTGCGGGGCGGTGAGAGCCGGTGTCATTCCGTGCTGCTGGCGGCATTGGAAGCCTCCCCGGCGGCAAAGCTGCTGGCGGTGCAGGACGGCGCCCGCCCGCTGGTAACGCCGGCGCTCATCGACCGCACGGTGGAGGCGGCGGCCAAGTGCGGCGCGGCGGCCCCGGCGGTGCCGGTGAAGGACACCATCAAGACCGTGGCCGAGGACGGCGCCGTGACCGGCACCCCAGACCGCAGTACCCTCCGGGCGGTGCAGACGCCTCAGGTGTTTGAGGCGGATCTGCTGAAGGCGGCCTTGCAGTCGGCGCTGGAAAACGAGGTGCCCGTCACCGATGACTGCTCCGCTGTGGAGCGGCTTGGGAAGGTGGTCTATCTCATCGACGGCGACGAGGAAAATCTGAAGATCACCACCCCAGTGGATCTGGTGATCGCGGAGGCTATTTTAGCGGAACGGGAGGGACGCTGATGACAGACCTGCGAATTGGACACGGATATGATGTCCACCGGCTGACGGAGGGCCGCAAACTTATCTTAGGCGGCGTGGAGATCCCCTACGAAAAGGGACTTTTAGGCCATTCTGACGCGGATGTACTGGTCCACGCCGTGATGGACGCTCTGACGGGGGCTGCCCGGCTGGGGGACATCGGCAAGCTGTTTCCGGATACGGACCCGGCCTACGCCGGTATTTCCAGTCTGAAGCTGCTGGCGGAGGTAGGACGGCTGCTGGCGGAAAAAGACTGCGCCGTGGTGAATATCGACGCCACGCTGCTGGCGCAGGCTCCGAAGGTAGGCCCCTACCGACAGCAGATGGCGGAAAACATAGCAATGGCGCTGCACATCGACCCGGAGCGGGTGAACGTGAAGGCCACCACGGAGGAGGGCCTCGGCTTCACAGGGGACGGCTCCGGGATGGCGGCCCATGCCGTGGCTTTGATCGAGACGGTCAAATGACCGTTACAGCGCATATATTACAAGGAGACGTACATTCGGTACGTCTCCTTTTTTCTACGCTGCCATACCGGACGTAAGGCCGGTATGCTCGCGTCGCAGAAAGAGCGAAGAGAAGGAGGAACAAGTGTGGAATATGATCTGATCCTTGCCCGCTCCGTGACGTATGCGCAGCGGATGCAAAGAGCGCTGAACCGTGCAGGGATCCGCAGCCAGCTCTTTCGGGCGCCCCGTGACCTGACGGATCTGGGCTGCGCCTATGTGGTGCGGATCTCGCCCTACGATCTGGGAGCGGCCCTGCCGCTCCTGCGGCGGGAGGGACTTGGCCCCCTGCGGATCTATGTGCAGCGGGGCGGGGATATTCAGGAGGTGGGCCTATGATCTATCTGGACAGCGCGGCCACCACCTTCCAAAAACCGCCTGCGGTGGGGCGGGCCATGACGGAGGCGCTGGCCTCTATGAGTTCGCCGGGGCGGGGCGGGCATCCGCTGGCTATGCGGGCTGCGGACACCGCCTTCCGGTGCCGCACGGAGCTGGCGGAGCTGTTTGGCCTTGACGGCCCGGAGGGCGTGGCCTTTACACTGAACGCCACTCATGCCCTGAACATTGCCATCAAAAGTTTGGTGCCCCCCGGCGGACGGGTGGTGATCTCCGGATATGAGCACAACGCCGTCACCCGACCGCTGACGGCCCTAAAAGCCAAGGTGTCCGTAGCAGGCGGACCGCTGTTCGATCAGGAGGCAGCAATCCGGGCCTTTGACGAGTTGATCGCGCCCGGCGTGGACGTTGTGATCTGCAATCATGTGTCCAATGTGTTCGGCTTTGTCCAGCCCGTTGAAAAGGTGGCGGCGCTTTGCCGCAGCCGGGGGGTGCCGCTGATCGTGGACGCCTCCCAGTCTGCCGGTATCCTGCCAATCAATATGAAAAGCCTTGGGGCGGCGTATATTGCCATGCCGGGACACAAGGGGCTGTACGGCCCTCAGGGCACCGGTGTGCTCCTGTGCGGAGACGGCCAGATGCCGAGACCGCTGCTGGAGGGCGGCACGGGGAGCATTTCTCTCAGTCAGGATATGCCGGACTTCCTGCCGGACCGTATAGAGGCCGGGACCCACAATATGCCAGGGATCGCAGGCCTGCTGGCGGGCGTTCGCTTTGTCCGCCGACAGGGGACACAGACCATTTTGCGCCATGAACACGCCCTGACCTGCCGGACGGCGGAGAGTCTGCGCCGGCTGCCCGGGGTAGAGGTGTTCGCCCATCCCGGCTGTCTGGCCCAAGCGGGAGTGGTGTCCTTCCGGGTGCCGGGGCGGGACGCGGAGACCGTGGGCGAAGCGCTGGCACGGCGGGGGATCGCGGTGCGGGCGGGGCTGCATTGCGCGCCGCTGGCCCACCGCACCGCCGGGACGCTGGACACCGGCACGGTCCGGGTCAGCTTTTCCGCCTTCAACACGCCTCAGGAGGCGGACCGGCTGGCGGAGGCCGTGGGAGATATTCTCCGGAGATAAGACCTGAGACCGAAGCTAAGACCGAACCTAAACCCGGAGCAGTGCTCCGGGTTTTTCCTGTTCCGAAACGGTAACAAGGTGGATATCCATGGAAACCGGAAAATAATTCTGAACGGACCATGAATTTTTAACGGTTTTCCTTGAATTTTACAGTCCGCTTCTCTATAATATAAAAATGAATGCCTATAACCCGCAGAGAGGTGAGTTGGAGCGATGAATGTAACGTTCGCGCAGGTCAGCGGCTGGGTCGTCCGGTATCTGCTGACCATTCGGATTTCAGATATATTGGATATTGCCATCATGGCATTTGTCCTCTATAAAATTTTCACACTGGTGCAGAGCACCAAGGCGGCCAGTCTGGTAAAGGGACTGCTGATCTTTTTGGCGGCGCTGGTGCTGTCCTCTGCCCTGCATCTGAACGGGATCAATTACATCATGACCCGCATGGTCAATCTGGGCCTGCTGGCCCTCATCATTCTGTTCCAGCCGGAGATCCGCCGGGTACTGGAGCAGGTGGGCAGCCGCCGTCTGGTGGCTTTCTTCATCCATGAGGAATCCGCCAGCACGATGGAACAGGCCATCGGACAGACGGTGCTGGCATGCACAGAAATGTCCCAGAGCCGCACCGGCGCCCTCATCGTCTTTGAGCGGGAGATCCTGCTGGACGATATGGTCCGCAGCGGAACGGTGCTGGACGCGGCAGTGTCCGCCGAGCTGCTGAAAAACATTTTCTTCGTGAAGGCCCCCATGCATGACGGCGCGGTGATCGTGCGCCATGGGCGGGTGCTGGGCGCAGGCTGTATGCTGCCCCTGAGCAAGAACGTGAACCTCTCCCGCGACTTGGGTATGCGCCATCGGGCCGGTATCGGTATGAGTGAAAACTCCGACGCCGTGGTGGTCATCGTCTCCGAGGAGACCGGGTCTATTTCTGTGGCCATCGGCGGAATGCTCAAGCGGCATCTCAAGCCGGAGACGCTGGAAAATCTCCTGCGGAACGAATTGCTTCCCCGGGAGGAAGACAGCGAGGACCGTCTGAAGTTCAACCTGCTGAACCTCCTGCGGAGCAAAAAGAATGGAGGCGAGGAAGATGCGTAAGACACAGAATCCGCGGAATATCCTGTATCTGGTCCTATCCATCGTGATCGCCGCCGGTATCTGGTACTATGTGGACGAATTCAACGGCCGGGTGGTGACCCAGACCGTTACGGGGATCCCCATTGAGTATATCAATCAGGACGCACTGGCAGACAATGGGCTGATGCTGGCGGAAGGCGAGGACAGCGGTACCAGCACCACCATCGACATCACCTTTAAGGGAAACCGGCGGCACATTGTTCAACTGGATCGTTCCAAGATCCGGGTAACGGCCAATCTGGCCAGTATCACGGAGGCAGGCGTCCAGAGCGTGAAGCCGGATCTGACCTATACGGACCGAAAATTCAACTCCGGCAATACCTCGGTAGAGGAGCAGAGCCTCTATATGGCCACGGTCAATATCTGCGAACTGAGCCATAAGGAAGTGGAGCTGCGCTGCGAGCTCACCGGCAATGTGGCGGAGGGCTATTCCGCCGGTAAGGTCCAGCTTTCTCAGACCAGTATCGCCGTCCGGGGCCAGGAAGAGGAAATTGCCAAGGTCAGCTATGCCAAGGTGATTTTTGACATCGGCAAGAATACCAAGGAGACCGTCACGGCGGATCTGGATTATCAGTTCTATGATGAGGACGGCCAGGTGCTGAACCTCTCCGGCATCCATGCCGAGGCGGGTCAGATCCAGGCGACTCTGCCGGTGTACGTCACCAAGGAGCTGAAGCTGACGGTGGACTTCAAGGAAGCCCCCGGCGCACAGCTGGCGGACATGATCTGGGCCATCAAGCCGGAGAGCGTTGTGGTTTCCGGTGACGCCTCTGTTCTGAACGATATGGATTCCATTGTGCTGGACAGCTTTGATCTGCTCAGCGTGACCACGGAAAGCACCAGCCACAGCTACGCCATTCTGGTGCCGGACGGCTGCGAGAATCTCAGCGGCGTGACCCGGGCCACACTGGAGATCGGCTATCCGGATAAGACGGTGGCGGATGTGACCACTCACAACATCCGGGTGGAAAACGCCTCGGCCAGTCGGAACGTGGAGCTTCTGACACAGGAACTCTCCGTGCGGATCTTCGGCACAGCGGCGGAGATGGAGGGCATCACCGGCGAAGATGTGGCGGTGGTGGCGGATCTCAGCGATTACGCGGTGGCCTCCGGCACCTATATGATCCCGGCTCAGGTCCGGGTGGGAGACGGAAAGACCATCGGCGTTTCCGGGACCTATCAGATTCAGGTCCGTATTCCCGAATCCTGAACCGGCGCGGCCCACAGCATTTGACAGAAAATTAGGAGCGATACCATGACACAGATTGCAACAGTTGAAAGAATTTTGGACGATACCCACGCGGAGATCTCCGTTCCCCGGAAGTCCGCCTGCGGCCATGGAACAGAAGTCCCAGACCCGGTCTTTTTCGATTTTCCGAACCACCAGCAAAACGGCGTTTCCGTTTACGTCAAGGCACTGAACACCGTCGGCGCCCGGCCAGGTCAGAAGGTGGTGGTGGAGAGCGACACGAAGAAAATGCTCAAGATCGTCAGCTTTGTTTACCTGATCCCGGTGATCCTGTTTCTGGCGGGATACCTGATCATGCTGGCCTGCAACACCAGCGTGGCGGTGCAGTATACCGCGGCAGTGGCCGGAGCCGTGCTGGGAATTTTGCTGGCCATCTGGTATGACCGCCGGGTGAAGGCCCGGGGCGGGCTGTCCTTTACCATCGTGCGGGTGTTCTGATGTTTGGATATGTGCGGCCCTCCGTCCGGGATCTGCCGGAGGAGGAACTGGACCGGTTCCGCGCCATGTACTGCGGACTGTGCCACACCCTGTCCCGGCGGTACGGACAAGCTGCCCGCTTCATCCTGAACTACGATTTTACCTATCTTGCTATCCTGCTGTCCGATGGGACGGCAGGGGCGCAGGGAGCCGGGCGGTGCTATACCAGTCCGATCAAAAAACGGCCCTTTTTAGAGCCTACCGCCGCTATGGAGCTGGCGGCGGACGAGAGCGTGATCTTAGCCTACTGGCAGCTGCGGGACGGCGTGGAGGATCACGCTTGGGCCTCCGGCCTGAAATACCGGGCAGGTGCCCGTCTGCTGGAATCCGCTTACAAACGGGCGGCGGCCCTTCGACCGGAATTCGATCAGGCAGTGCGCCGCCAGCTTCAGCTCCTGAGCGCATTGGAGCAGGCAAAGGACCCGTCTATGGACAGAGCCGCCGACAGCTTTGCCATACTGCTTTCCAGCGCTGCGAAGGAGCTGATGGACCCCGTCCGAAAGCGGATCATGGAGCAGATTCTGTATCATCTGGGCCGCTGGATCTACCTGATCGACGGGGCGGACGATTTGAAAAAAGATGCGGAGAGCGGCAATTATAATCCGGTAGCTCTGCGGTACGGATTGACGGACGGCACATGGACGCCGGAGAGCCGCAGGGACTTTGCCACGACCCTGGACCATTCCATCCACCAGATGGCCGCAGCCTTTGAGCTGTGGGATTTCGGCGTGTGGACGCCGGTCCTGCAGTCCACCTTTTACGGAGGGCTGTTTCAGGTGGGAAAAGCCGTGCTGGACGGCAGATTCCATCGCCCCAGCAGAAAGAATATCAGAGAGATTGAGGAAACCGAATGAACGATCCATACGAGGTCCTGGGAGTTCCCCGGACCGCCACCGATGAGGAAATCAAAAAGGCTTACCGGAATCTGGCCCGGAAATATCATCCGGACAATTATCATGACAGCCCTCTGGCTGATCTGGCGCAAGAGAAGATGAAGGATATCAACGCCGCTTACGAGCAGATCACCAAGGAGCGCAGCGGACGGGGAGACAGTCCCGCCGGCGGCTATCGCCAGAACGCCTATGGCGGGTACGGCGGCCAGAGCTACTCCGGCGGGGACAGTGTGTTTCAACAGGTGCGCTATGCCATCCAGCTGGGAGATCTTGGCCGGGCGGAGGCGCTGCTCACCAATTACAGCAACCACAATGCCGAGTGGAATTTCCTGAAGGGCGTTGTATGTGCCCGCCGGGGCTGGATGGACGAAGCCAAGCGTTACTATGAGACCGCCTGCCAGATGGACCCCGGCAATCTGGAATATCAGCGGGCGCTGGACTATATGGAAAACGGCCCCCGACAGGCTTACACGCCAGGCGGAACCACCTTTGGGACGGACCTGTGCGGCAGTAATCTGTGCCTGCCTATGTGCTGCCTGTGGTCACTTTGCAGCGGCAGTGTGCCAATCTGCTGCTGCTGCTGATAAATAACGTGTAAAACCGGCGGAAACGTGCTCTGACAGGGAAGAATGACCGTTTGCGGAAGGCGTTTCCCCGTAAAATAGGAGGAATCAGCATGATCAAAAGCATGACCGGCTACGGTCGGGCGAGAGAGGTGCGGAACAAGCGGGATATCACCGTGGAGGTCCGCTCCGTCAACAACCGGTATCTGGACTGCACTGTGAAGATGCCCCGGATGTACAGCTTTGCGGAGGATGCCGTAAAGCAGTGCGTCCAGAAGGCTATTTCCCGGGGCAAGGTGGATGTGTTCATCACGGTGGATGCCTCCGCCGCAGATGTGGCCAAGGTCACGGTGAACCGGGAACTGGCGGCCCAGTATGCCGCTGCACTGGCAGAGCTGTCTGAGGTCTGCGGCACGGAGTCCAAGGTGACGCCGGAGCAGCTTTCCCGGTTTCCGGACGTCCTGACGGTGACGAAGGAGGACGAGGATCTGGAAACGGTGTCTGCGGACCTGTGCGCCGTGGCAGAGCAGGCGCTGGAAGCTTACAACGCCATGCGGGCCGTGGAGGGCCGGAAGCTGGCGGAGGACATCGGCAACCGCCTGACCTATATTGAGAACTATACGTCTCAGGTGGAGCAGCGTTCCCCGGAGACTGTGACGGAGTACCGCGCCAAGCTGACGGCCCGGATGGAGGAAGTGCTTCAGTGCACCACCATCGATCCTCAGCGGATCCTGCAGGAGGCTGCCATCTACGCCGATAAGGTGGCCGTGGACGAGGAGACCGTCCGCCTGCGGAGCCATGTGGCCCAGCTGCGGACCATGCTGGAATCCGATGAGCCTATGGGCCGGAAGATGGACTTCCTGATCCAAGAGGTCAACCGGGAGTCCAACACCATCGGCTCCAAGTGCTGCGACGTGGCCATCGCTCAGGTGGTGGTGGGCCTCAAGGCAGAGGTGGAGAAGATGCGGGAACAGGTTCAGAACGTGGAGTAAGCCATGAAGCTTATCAACATCGGTTTTGGAAATCTGGTATCCCAGGAGCGGCTGGTGGCCATCGTCAGCCCGGATTCCGCGCCTATCAAGCGAATGGTGCAGGAGACCCGGGAGCGCGGTATGCTCATTGACGCCACCTACGGCCGCAAGACCGCGTCCATTTTCATCATGGACAGCGATCACGTGATTTTATCGGCGCTGCCGCCGGAGCGGTTCAGTCCGAAGGAGCAAGAGGGAGAGGGATCATGAGAGGAAAAACGTTTATTATTTCCGGCCCATCCGGCGTAGGCAAGAGCACGGTGCTCAGCGCTCTGCTGGAGAAGCGGAAGAACCTGTATTTTTCAGTATCCGCCACCACCAGAGACCCCCGGCCCGGTGAACTGGACGGCATCCATTATCATTTTATGGATGCGGAGTCCTTCCGCAAGTGGATCGCCATGGACCAGTTTCTGGAATACGCCGAATATGTGGGCAACTTCTACGGCACCCCCAAGCGGTTCGTGGATGAGGCCATGGATAAGGGGCAGGATGTGATCCTGGACATTGAGGTGCAAGGCGCCTTACAGGTCACCAGCAAGCGGCCCGACACGGTGAAGATCTTCATCGCCCCGCCCAGCTGGAAGGAACTGGAACGCCGTCTGAAGGACCGCGGCACCGACGATCCGGAGAAAGTGCAGAAGCGTCTGCTCCGGGCCAAGGTAGAGTTCCAGACCGCTCATACCTACGATTATTTTGTCATCAACGATACGGTGGAGGATGCCGTCCGGGAGCTGGACGCCATCATCACCGCCGAGCACTGCAAGCCCAAGGAGCGTATGTCTGTTCTGGCGGAGTGACCGCCGTTTATTCCCTGATACAATAAAAAATTAAAGCCGCACAGCGGCAGATTGGAAGTAGAATATTATGATGCTGTATCCCGCTATGAACAAGCTGAAAAGTCATATCCCCAACCGTTATATGCTGGTGAACGTGGTGGCCCTTCGCGCCCGCCAGATCGCCGATGACGCCGAGGAGGCCGGCATCCAGCTGGAAGAGAAGCCTGTGACGCTGGCCATCCATGAGGTGGCGGACGGCAAGATCGACGCCAGCGGTATGGATCTGACCATTTCTGTCGATAACTGATCGAACACATCATCGGAGGAGGGCGAGGCATGGAGACCGCGGACATGGTAAAGGTTGCGGTCAGCGCCGCGCCCTATTCCATTGATAAGCCGTATAGCTATCTGGTGCCGGACGCACTGGTAGCGGCGGCCGTCCCCGGCGTTCGGGTCATGGTGCCCTTTGGCCGGGGCAATAAGGAGAGCGAGGGCCTGATTCTGGCCCGTGTTCAGGAGCCGAAGCTGCCGGGGAGCAAGGCCATCCGGCAGATATTGGACCCGGAGCCGGTGCTGGATAAGGCCGGTATCGATCTGGCGCTGTGGATGCGGGGCCGGTATTTCTGCACGGTGTTCGAGGCGGTGAAAACCATTCTCCCCGCCGGACTGTGGTACGGTCTGCGGGAGATCTGGTCGCTGGCTATGGCGCCGGAGGCCGCCCGCTCCGCCGCCGTGGGCATCCCCGGCGCGTGGCAGGTGTTGGATCTGCTGGAAAAGCAGGGCGGCAAGGCGGATATCCGCGTCCTGCGGGACGCCTTGGGCGACGGGGCGGAAAAGCCCCTCAAGGCCATGAAAAAGGCGGAGATCCTCACTTGCGAGACGGATGCCAAGCGCAAGATCGCCGACAAGTCCCACCGGATGGTGGAGCTGGCGGTCAACACGGAGGACGCCTACGCTCTGACGGAGCCAAAGCGCCGCTCCGCCCCGGCGCGGTACGAGGTGGTGAACTTCTTAGCCACGGCGGGACGGACCCCGGCAGCGGAGGTCAGCTATTATACCGGGGCCTCCTCCCGGACGCTGAAGACCATGGAGAAGGCGGGACTGATCGCCTTTTCCGAGGAGGAGGAGCTGCGGGTGCCGTCCTTGGACGATGTGGAGCCGGGGCCGGAGATCGTTTTGAACGAAGAACAGCAGCGGGCCTTTGAGGAGATTTTAGGCCGGGTACAGGCGGCAAAGCCGTCGGTCACGCTGCTGCACGGTGTTACCGGCAGCGGTAAGACGCAGGTTTATCTACGCTTGGTGCAGGAAACGCTGGCGTTGGGAAAAACCGCTATGGTGCTGGTGCCGGAGATCGTGCTGACGCCGCAGATGATGCGGAAATTCAGCTCCTACTTCGGCAGCCGGGTGGCCATGCTCCACAGCTCCCTGAAAATGACGGAGCGCTATGACCAGTGGAAGCGCATCCGCCGGGGAGAGGTGGACGTGGTGTTGGGGACCCGCTCCGCTCTGTTCGCGCCCCTGAAAAATCTGGGCCTCATCATCATGGACGAGGAGCAGGAGGGAAGCTATCAGTCGGAAAACGTACCCCGGTACGATGCCCGGGAGGTTGCCAAATACCTCTGCGTCCGGGAGAAGGCGGCGCTGGTGTTCGGTTCCGCTACGCCTACGGTGGAGACCGCTTGGGCGGTGGAACAGGGAAGCTATCAAAAGGCACTGCTGCGGCGGCGCTACAACGAAAACGCCTTGCCGGAGGTCCTCATTGCGGATCTGCGGCAGGAGATCCTGAACGGCAATCCGGGCCTGATCAGCACCCCGCTGCGGCAGGAACTGGAAAAAAATCTGGCGGCGGGGGAGCAGAGTATCCTGTTTCTGAACCGCCGGGGCAGCAGCCGGATGCTGCTGTGCGGCGAGTGCGGCTATGTGCCCCAGTGTCCCCGGTGCAGCACTGCCATGACCTATCATTCCGCCAACGGGCGGCTGATGTGCCACTACTGCGGACACTCCGAGCCGGCGGCGGACACCTGCCCGGAATGCGGCGGCTGGATGAAGCATGTTGGCGCGGGCACGCAAAAGGTGGAGGAGGAGCTGCGGGAGCTGTTCCCAGAGGCGGGCATCCTGCGGATGCAGATACCACCGCCGGGGGCCATGAGGAGATCCTGCAGACCTTTGAGCGGGAGCGCGTCCCCATTCTGCTGGGGACGCAGATGGTGGCGAAGGGACTGGATTTTGAAAACGTAACGCTGGTGGGCGTTCTCTCCGCGGATATTTCCCTGTATGTGGACAATTACCGGGCGGCGGAGCGCACCTTCAGCCTGCTGACCCAGGTGGTAGGCCGTGCGTGTCCTGGGCGATCTTTTCCAGCTCCTCACTGGGGGTATT
>OKRU01002696.1_pt1 | contig 15469 bp, 12 predicted proteins | sample 1601131 | NCBI WGS metagenome assembly OKRU01 (sample SAMEA3541558, study PRJEB24748) | human gut metagenome | biome: human gut; feature: human-associated habitat; material: faeces | place: China | collected 2012 | reverse complement strand
GGGGCAGTGAGTAAAAATAATTGCAGCTGGCGAATAAAAATCAGGCATCTTGAGAAGTAGCTGTATTATTCACTTATAACGGTGAACAAACAATCGCTGCAGTAGTGAATTTTAATTTATTCAGCATTGGGGAATCAGCGAATATGTAAGTAATTTTGTACAAAAAATAATACTATGAAGCAATAAACTTATTGCTTTTAAAGTATTAACATTATGATATTGATATAAAGGTATTCATTTGTGCTTAAACAACGTTTAAACATTCTAGCAAAACAGTTAAATTAATGAAGTAAGTTGTATATTTTATTGTAGTATATGAGACTTAATTATGAATATAATTAGATCCAAAGTATTAAATATAATTATCATAAAATTACTTTTAACGTAATGCAAGGAAAGTTATTGTGTAGTAGGTAAAATTGGAAAGAAAGATATAAAATGTAAAACAGGAAATGTTGGCTACACAACACCAGACTCAATTTGAAAAGTAGCTGTCAGCAATATTGTTGAAATTGAAATAGTTGAGATAATTAACCTCAACAGCGAGTTAATAATTGTACAAAATTTAGAACAATGGATTAGCTTGCTTTAACATAATAATTTATCATTATTAGTTACATGTTTATGAACGGCATCAACATGTAACAGAAATTATAATACGGCGTCATTTTAATCTATTTGACACTTTTTGCTGTTATTGTCTATCATGAGGGGGTTAGCATTTAAACTTATAAATTTTAAATACTGAAAGTAATTCATAAACATTTCATAAAAAGTATTAGAGTTTTAAGATATAGACTTTTGTAAAATAGTAATTTAAAGTTTTATAGATAAATGGAAAAGATGCACAGTTTTAGGAATGTATCTATACCGTTTTTGTTTGATTGATTTAGCTATGAGTTATAATAATTTTTTATGTATTTGTCAAGTATTTAAAATGGATAGACCATACTATTTTTAGGAGAAAATAGATTGTTAAATAAATTAGTTATGGATAGATAATAAATTAAGGTACTTACATTTTCTAAGTGTCTTTGTTATAATAAAAAGCAGTAGAGATTATGAGTATTTATTTCATAGGTATACAATATATTTAAGGAGTATTGGTAATGGAAAACAATTTATTCTTTTCTAGTATGGTATGTTCACCAGATCTTGAGAGTGTTTTAAATCAATTTTGTGAAAAATATAATGACGCTGTGTATTTAATTGATAAGCCTTTATTAATAAAAAACACTGAGTATCAAGGTAGTAATATGGTATTAATAGTACCTAAGCATAAATTACTTTTTGTAGAACAAGATGATAATCAAAATTTTGAAGATTTTAAAGAGGATTTTTGCGAAGATTTAGGTTATATTTCTAATAAATATAATTATCAGAGTGATATTGGACGCCCACGTGTATGGAAAGAAAAATATTTTTCTGATATAAAATATAATGATTTAATACATAATATTGATACACTTGATAAATTTGAAAAATTTTTAAGTGTATATAAATTAAGTAATAGAGAGGAATATAGAAAACAAAAATTTATTTGTTCGCTTGCTATAGGTAGTATAAATGATATAGATAAGATTGGTGGAAATTATCCAGATACTGTATTAGATACAGTTAAAAAAAATATTATTCTTTTTGATGGAAAACAAACGAGTTTTATTTATGATAATGATAAGTCACAAAAAGAATATTATATACAGGGATTAGCTGGTACTGGTAAAACAGAATTGTTATTAAATAAATTGAAAGATTTATATATTTCAGATAATAATAGTAAAATAGTTTTCACTTGTTTTAGCACTATTTTGGCTGATAGTATGCGTAAAAGAGTTCCTGATTTTTTTAATTTTATGAAAGTTGAAGAACAAATTAAATGGGATGAAAGATTATGGGTTATGAGAAGTTGGGGCTCTAAATCTTCTCCAAATAGTGGGTTATATAGCTATATATGTAATGAATATAGTATACCTTTCAGAGCTTTTTCTTCATATAATAAGATCGATTTTGATTTTGTATGTAAAGAAGCATTAAAATACATCAATTCGATAGATAATAAAGATTTTAAAGAATGTTTTGATTATATATTAATTGATGAGAGTCAAGATTTTCCTGAAAGTTTTTTTGAACTATGTGTAAAAGTTACAAAAAATAAAATTTATGTAGCAGGTGACGTATTCCAAAATATATATGATAGAAATATAGGAAGAGAAAGTTATTCTTTACTATTAAATAAATGTTATAGAACAGATCCTAAAACATTGATGTTTGCGCACTCATTGGGAATGGGATTATATGAAAAGCCAGTTATAAGATGGCTATCAAAAAAAGACTGGGAAAATTGTGGTTATGAAATACAAGAGGAGAGTAATAATAGGATTACTTTAACAAGAAGACCTTTGAATAGATTTGATGATTTGGATCAAAAGATTATAAATACAGATATTCGTAGATGTAATGTAAATGATTATGAAGATCTAAAGAATACAATAATTAATATTATAGATGATGTTAAAAATAGTAATCCAACAGTGGAAGCTAATGATATTTCTATTATATTTGCTGAAAATCATTTGAAAAAGAAGCATTATACAATAATTGATAATTTGGCTTTTGATTTATACTTTAAATACGGCTGGAAAATTAATAAAGGTTATGAAACAAAGCAGCAAGCTTCTGATAGCTTAATGATTAGTAGTAAAAATTATATAAAAGGATTAGAATATCCTTTTGTAATATGTGTAGCTCCTCAAAAAATATCTAATGATATTTTTGAAAGAAATTCTTTGTATATGATTTTGACTAGGTCTTTTATCACATCTTATTTTATAATGAATAATGATGACGATTTATATGATTTATATAACAAAGCGAGTGATGAAATTAATAAATCTGGAAAAATGAATTTAAGAAAACCAGATGAAGAAGAAATTCAAGCATCAGAGAGAAATTTAAGTATAAATGCAGAAAATACTATTATTGATAATAGTAGTATAAGAGATATGATAATAGAATTAGGTGAAAATGCTGGAATAAAATCTTTAGACGACTTAAATGAAATTATGCGTTTAATAAATAAACAAATTTTATCAAATCCTACTTTAAAGTGTGATATTATTGCTTTAAAAACAAAGATAAAAAAATTAGTTGATTTTTATCGTGATTAAAATGAAAAAGTATCTTTTTAAAATTAGAGAATATGGACAAGTTGATTTGAAGCATATGATTATTAGAAATAAAAAAGATATTATTGTAATGCTTCTAGAAATAATGCAAATTATTTTGTCATATGGGTCTCGTGTTGAAAAAGTACACGATAAAGAAAAAATAGTTATTTGTATTGATAAAATGAAAAGATTAATTGTTTGTTATGAAGATAAATTAATTTCATTTTTATTCCCATTTAATATAGAATCTATTATTTTTAATAATGAAGAATATTTAAAGTTTTATGTTGCAAATATAGGATTGGAAATTGATAGTCAGAAGGTATCGATATTAAAAAGTATTTTTTTGACTGTTATTGATGAAATTAAAAATATGGAGGAATGCGTGAGTGAAATTTATTTGGCTTTAGATGAAAGTGAAATAAAAGATAAAGAAAAAGCAGATTACTTTGTATTAGTAAATTATTTGCTTAATTTGGAATATGGATATTTGAGATATGATCATGATATAAATCATGTAAATGGGTTGTTGCATCCAGAACATCATCTTGACATTAACTATTCAGCAAATAGTACATATAAAATTGGTTTAGATGATAGTATAGATTCTGATTACTTGATTGATTTATTAGACTTACGAACAAACGCAAAGTTTATTTCTGATAAAAATTGAATTTGTTTTTCTTTTATTAATATTTCATATTTTCTAGCAATATAATAAAAACGAGAATTTAAATATTGCCTTGAATATTGATTTTCGTAAGCTTAATTTTTGAAGGCAAAATTATAACTTACGATAGCTGAAAGCAAGGAGCGTAAGATAATATTGTTAGCTGATCTTTTTTAAGATACTTTTTTGTATAAAGACCCCCTGCGTATGAACTGCACCCCAAAAGTTAGACAAAAACTTTTGGAGGTGCAGTTTTTTCATGAGTAAGTATTCAGACGAATTTAAAATCGAAGCAGTACAAATGGTTTTAGACGGTAATGCCGTAAAATATGTTTGCAGAATATTGGCAATACCAGACAGCCGTCCCTTACGTGACTGGCTCGCCCACTACAACCACGGCGGCTTTAACCAACTCCTTCATAAAAACCGTTCATATTCCCAAGATTTTAAACAAAAAATCCTTGAGCACCGCTGGCAGCATGGGTTATCATTAAGAGAAACGGCAGCCCTTTTTGCTATCCCTAATTCTTCTGTTATCTGCCAGTGGCAAAAACAATACCTTGCCTATGGTAAATCAGGGCTGCTGCCTAAAAAGAAAGGCAGGCCGTCAATGAAATATAAACCTAAAAAACGCAAACAGAAACCTGAACCTACATACATTGAACAGCTGCAAGCAGAAAACGCTTTCCTTAAAATGGAGAACGCCTTCTTAAAAAAGTACAACGCCTTGATTCAGCAGGAAGAGGAAGAAGAAAGACTCAAAAGACAGCGTTAATAATCTCTGAATTAAGGACAGAATATCCTCTAAAAAAGCTTTTGGAATATACAGGCATGGCTAAAAGCACTTACTATGCTGCTATGAAAAGCATAAATAACGGCGATAAGTATAGTGAGCTGAAAGAAGCAATAAAACGTATCTGCATAGATAATAAAGGCAGATACGGTTACAGGCGCGTAACCTTAGAGCTTAGAAGATAAGGTTTTAAAGTGAACCACAAGGTAGTAATGAGGCTGATGCAGCAAACTGGTCTAACCTGCAAAGAAAGATTAAAGAAATATAAATCTTATAAAGGTTAACGTGGTAAAGCTGCGCCTAATATTCTGCAAAGAAATTTTAAAGCAGACAAGCCAAATGAAAAATGGGCAACAGATATAACAGAAATTTTGTTGTTCGGCAAAAAGCTGTACTTTTCGCCAATTATAGACCTGTACAACGGTGAGGTAATAAGTTATAAAGTTTCTGAACGTCCTGTATTAAAAAAGGTAACGGATATGGTAAAAGAAGCGGTTAGGAGTATAAGAAAAGCAGAGAATTTAATATTGCATAGTGACCAGGGGTGGCAATATCAGCATAAAATATACCAAGAGCTATTAAAAGAAAACGACATAATCCAAAGCATGTCAAGGAAAGGAAACTGTTTGGATAATGCCGTAATGGAAAATTTCTTTGGGCTGTTAAAATCAGAATTATTCTATTTTGAGAAATTTAAATCAATAGAAGATTTTAGAGAGAAGTTAGATGAATATATAGATTATTTATTACAATACCCGAAGGATAAAGGTAAAATTAAAAGGACTCAGTCCGGTAGAATACCGAACTAAGTCATTAAGAACAGCTTAATTATTTTGTCCAACTTTTTGGGTGTATATCATTTTGCGGTACAGTGCCTCATTTATTTATATTAAGCCAATTTTGCTTTTAAATTTTTAAGTGCCAATTTATGGTGCTTTGTAACCGTGCAGGGCGAACAATTCAGCACCTGGGCTGTTTCCTTGCCGTTAAGCCCATCAAAATACAGTGCCGTAATGGTTTGGCGCTGTTTATGAGTAAGCTTTGCCAGTGCAAGGTTTAATAAAATACTCAGTTCCCTGCGTTCTATAACATTATCGGTAAATTCCGAGCCTTCTGCTTTATCCGTTTGGGGCAGGGGGCTTTTTTTATTTTCTTCTGCCCAAACTTTTTTAACGGCGTCATACAGCGCAAAATGTATTCTGCACCGTACGTAACCGGCAAAATGCTCATAATCCGCTCCGCTATATGTAAGCACCAGTTCTATAAATTTCAGGCGCGCCAAACTAAGCCCTTCTTCAAAACCAAGCCCGTTATAAAAAATCTCACGGCGCATTTCCTTGCGGAACAAAGGCTCAAAAGCAGTACAAAGTTTTTCCATTGCCGCTTTATCGCCGTTTTGGGCGGCGGCAATTAACTTTTGGGTGTGCTGTGCATTGCTGGTTTCTTCCACATCAATTTTAAAATTTTTGTTAATAGTAAAATCAGGTTTCATCAAAAAAGGTGAAGCCTCCTTAAAAATTATTTTGCCGTTTTGCGGTGCGCACCCAAAAAAGCGGCGAAAACTATAATAACAAAAACGCAGGCTAAAAAACAAGACTGTTTTTGCAAAAATTTTTATGTTACATTTAAAGGTTTGCGTTTAACAGAAAACGATTCAGCACCCTGTAAAAAAAATCTAATCTACGAAAGCAAACCCTGTTACAACAAGACCAGTAAAAGTTAGACATACGCAAACGGAAATGTCTTGCGGGGGGGGTAAAAGTATGGTATAATTTCAGTAATAGCTGATTTGTATATTTTTATATAAATTAGTGGAAAAATGAAAGGAAGTTGTAAAGATGATTAATAAGAAATTAACGGCAAAAATTGTGCTTGGGTTAATGTTGGCAACGCCTTATGCTGCATTTGCAGCACAAGAAAGTGGTTCTATTTATGAAACGACAGCGATAGATGATTCAATAGTTGTTAATTCTGATAGGAGTGTTACTTTTACTAATCAATCGACAGCAAGTTTTGGAGTTTTTGCGCAAAATGGTGTTGATATTAAATTAACAGGTGATGAAATAACTATTAATTCTGATTCAGGAGAACATAATGAAACACGTGCTGTATGGGCAAATACAAACGGGACTATAACATTAGGTAATGGTGATTCTAGAATTTTTGTTAATGCTACTGGTAACTATCCTATGGCAATGGCAGCTATGGGTACTAACTCAAGATTAATTGTAAATGGCAGTAGTTTAATTGTTAATTGTGATGAACCTGGGGCATTTGCAATTCATGTACAAAATAATACTCAAACTGAAAGTGCCCCTGAAAATGCAGCTTCAGTTGATATTAATGTAGAAAATATTGTTATAAATGGTAGTGATTTAGGTATTTCTGCGTTTTCTAATGGACAGATGAATATTAATGGTAATTTAACTGTAAACGCTACTAATGCTATTGATACGCGTGGTAATGCTACTATTAATATTAATACAGATGGGCAGCATACTACTGTTTTAAATGGAGATATTGTTTTTGAAACTCCTAATACTCCTTCTGACCCACAAAATAGTGGTAATCTTATTAATTCTAATGTAAATATAAATTTTAATGGTGAAAATTCGAGCTTTAATGGTAGTGCATATAAATCATATCCTAACTCTGGTGTAGAAGGAGATCATTTAATTGACCATAATAATAATAATCATTATGGTAATGTATCAGATTTTAATATGAGTTTTAATAATGGCGCCGCTTGGAACATGACAGATGATAGTTTTGTAAATAATATTACTTTAACAAATGCTGGTACTGTCAATGTGCAAAATGATGTTGATAAATTTAATGCTGATGAAGTTGCAATGAATGATGGCATAATTTCAATGCAAGGTGATGGGCAACAAGTTAATGTAACTAATTTAACTGGTGAAAGTGGCACTGTTAACACAAACAGCCTTGATAATAAAATGAGCATTGGTACTGTTGCTGACAGCATTTCTGTTACAGTTAATGGCAGCGGCGAAATAGCAGATGCTATTTACGGTGGCGATGCAACAGCACAGGATTTGGCTGATGTTGTAACTACCGGTACTGGCGATTCTGAAAAATCAGCAGCTTCTCAAATTACTACTGATGAAGGTATAATTGCAGGTAAAATTACTGCTGATGTAAATGCAGATGGTAAAATTACCAATACTGTTTATACAAAAAATACCACTAATTTAGGCCTCAGCAATTTGGCAGCCATTAACCTTATGACATGGCGGCAGGAAAACAACGATATGAATAAACGTCTTGGCGAACTGCGCGACAGCAAAGGTGAACATGGCGTATGGGCACGAATGGTACGCGGCGAAGTTGAATACGAAAGCATTCAGAACCAGTATAACTACTATCAGATTGGTTATGATGAAAAACTCAGTACAGATCCGAACTGGACTGTTGGTATGTTTTTAACCCGCACCGAAGGCAACAGCACATTTAGAACCGGCAGTGCAGAAAACAATCATACCGGTGTAGGCGTATATGGTTCTTATTTAAAAGATGATGGAAGCTTTATTGATTTGGTTGCCAAATATGCAAGAATTGACAGTGATTTTAATGCAAATGGCGGCGTAGGCAGCGGCGATTATAACACCAATGGTTACAGCATTAGTGCTGAATATGGCAAACGTTTTGAACAGGGTAACGGCTTCTGGATTGAGCCGCAGGTTGAATTGACCTATGGTACAGTAGGAGCTGTTGATTATACAACCAGTAACGGCGCAAAAGTATGTCAGGAAGGTATGGATAGCCTTGTAGGACGTGTAGGATTCTCTCTTGGCAAAGATATTAAAGCCGGAAATATTTATGCACGTGCTTCCTATTTATATGATTTTGACGGAGAAACAGAAGTAACTATGAGCCATAGTGGTATTAGCGATGTTTATGAACAAGATCTTGGCGGAGGATGGTTTGAAGTTGGTGTAGGTACTAACATTAATCTTAGTGATGCAACTCATTTGTATTTTGATGTAGAAAAAACTTATGGCGGTGATGTTGCTACTCCGTGGCAGTGGAGTGCCGGTATAAGATATAGCTTTTAATTGATTATATTACTTAAGGGGAGCATAAGCTCCCTTTTAATTTATTGAAAAAATAATATCAGTTTATACATGAAAAGATGATAATATATGCTTAAAAAACTATCCTTTAATGAAGCAAAATTTAAACAGCTTGCGCCGGATTGCACGGCAGAATACGTTAACTATATGCCGCGCGGCAAAAACGGCATGCGCTGCTGGGAGATTAAAGCACAAAAGCCGGACGGAGAATATATGATTGTGCTTTTGTGTGATTACGGTTATAAAACCGGCGGTGAAGTTATTGAAATTCATCCGTTTGTTAACCGCAAAGAACGCAACGAAGAAATTTGCCGTTTATATTATGAAAAAGGTGTTTCGCAGTTGTTTTTGGCAAATTTTTTTAATATGAGCCAGCCATCGGTTTCGGTAATTGTTAACAAAAAGTAGCGGTTTCTTTTTTGGCAAAAAACAGCTTATGCGGTATAATATTATTATAGCCTGCATAAAAGGAGAAAAGCTATGCTGAAACTTACTTTGCCAAATGGTACTATAAAAGAATATCCGGAAGGAATTACGCTTTTGGAGGTTAGCCGCGAACTGAACGGTTTTTACAGCCAGCCGGTGGTGGAAGGCATTTTTAACGGCGTCGGCACCGATTTGCAAAAGCCTTTGCACAGCGACGGCATTGTTGATTTTATAACGTGGGATACGGAAGAAGGACGCCGCGTTTATGTGCGCAGCCTGCTGTTTTTGTTTTTGTATGCCATTAAAACTCTGCGCCCCGAGGTGCAGCTGGAGGTTTGCAATTCGATAGGCAGCGCTTTGTATTGCGATATTACCAACGGCATTGTGCTCAGCAAATACGATTTGCGCGATATTGATTTGTTTATGCGTAAACTTATTGCGGCGCAGGAGCCTATTGTTTACAGCACTATCAGCAGGGCGGAAGCCGAAAAAATTCTGGTGGAACGCCGTGAGGACGACCGTTTGCAGCTTTTGGGCAACACGCCCGGCGCGCAGACGCTTACGGTGTATAAGCTGCGTGATTATATGGAGTATTTTTTTGGCGCCATGATGCCGGATTGCAGTTACTTAAAGCAGTTTGAACTGATAAATTACGAGAACGGCATAATTATTAATTACCCCGATAAATGCTGCATGGACAGGCTTGATAAGTTTGAGCCGAGTGATGCTTTAAACGGCATGTTCCACGAATTGCAGGATTGGTCGGCAAAAATTAACTGCAACACTGTTGCCAAACTGAACCGTATTATAAGCTGCGGTTATGCCAACGGCATTATTCAGGTGGCAGAGGCTTTGCACGAAAAGAAAATTGCCGGCATTGCCGATAAAATTGCCGCCAGCAATAAAGATGTGCGGCTGGTGCTTATTGCAGGGCCTTCTTCTTCCGGCAAAACCACGTTTGCGCAGCGTTTAAGCATACAAATGGTGGTTAACGGTTTGCGCCCGGTGCCTGTTTCTATGGATGATTATTTTAAAGACAGGCACGATACGCCGAGAAAACCGGACGGTACTTTCGATTTTGAAAGCGTGGACGCCGTTGATTTGGAACTTTTTAATGACCACTTGCGCCGCCTGTTGGCAGGGGAGTGCGTTAAAATGCCCAAGTATAATTTCCGCAGCGGCATGAGGGAATACCGCGGGCGTGAAATTCAGCTTGGCGAAAATGATGTTTTGGTTGTTGAGGGCATACACGCGCTGAACGAGCGTATTTCCGAAGCCGTGCCTGCAAATAATAAAATGAAAATTTACATCAGCGCTTTAACGCCTATGCAGCTTGATTCCTACAACCGCATCCATACAACGGATATGCGCCTTTTGCGCCGCATTGTGCGCGATTCGCAGTTCCGTTCGCACGATGCGCTGATGACGCTGAAATTATGGGATGATGTACGGCGCGGGGAAGAACAGTATGTATTTCCGTTTCAGGACAGCGCCGATATTATGTTTAATACTTCGCTGGTGTACGAGTTTGCCGTGCTTAAAAAATATGCCGAGCCGCTGCTGAAGCTGATTCAGCCGGACGAAGCCGTTTACACGCGCGCGCAGCGCCTGCTTGAACTTTTAAGCCATGTGCGCGGCATGGATGATGCGGCGATACCGACTAATTCTATTTTAAGGGAGTTTATCGGCGGTTCTATTTTTAAAGAGGCACTGTAAAAATAAAAAAAGGGTATAAAAAATCCCATCCGTTTTTATGAACGTAAAGTTCGCGGCGGATGGGATTTGTTTTTAGTTGGCCGGTGTAGGTTTGTTGCTTACAACCGGTTTGGCGTTGTTGGCAGCGTTGCCTTCCAGAATTTCACGCACACGGTCGCGCATGCTTGGTTTCTGGGGTGCAGGCTGAGAGTTTCCGGCTGCTTCTTCGGCAGCTTTTTTGGCTGCGGGTTTGTTTTTGTCTTTATCAGCGTCTTTGCTGTCTTTTTTGTCTTTGTCCTTATCTTTGTCGCTGTCCTGTTCAATTTTGGGTTCGGGCGGAATTTCCACGCCGCTGGGGCGTACAAAGTCTACCGCAGGAAGGTTGGCTACAGCGTTAACCATATAGCTGCGCCAAATGCTGAGCGGCTGCATGGAGCCGTACATATATTCAAGGGCGCGGCCGTTATCGTCGCCAATCCACACGGCGGTGGAAAGGTTAGGCGTAAAGCCTACAAACCATGCGTCTTTAAAGTCGTCGGTTGTACCGGTTTTGCCAGCTGCCGGGCGGCCAATGCCTGCGCCTGCTGCCGTGCCGTTTACAAATACGCCTTTCATCATGTCAACGGTTAAATATGCGGCGCGCGGGTCAACTGCTTCGCGGCGTTCGGTTTTGTTTTCAAAAATTACTTTGCCGTTGCGGTCTTCAATTTTTAAAATGCCAATCGGTTTAACGTAAACGCCGCCGTTGGCTATTGCACCGTAAGCTGCTGCCATTTCAACAGGAATTACGCCTTTGCTTAAGCCGCCGAGCGCCATGGCAAGGTTGGCGTCGCTGTATGCGCCGTCTTCAACCAAAGTGGTAATGCCAAGGTTTTTGGCTGTTTGCAGAATTTTATCCACGCCAACCTGCTGCGCTACAAGTACGGTAGGTACGTTCATGGAGCGGGTGAGTGCGGTGCGCAGGCTTACTTTGCCGTGCCATTTAAGGTCGGAGTTCTGCGGAGTCCAGCCCTGCGCAAATTCGGTTTCCTTATCTTCAACTACGCTGGCAGGGGTAAAGCCGTTATCCATGGCGGTAAGGTAAACAAAAGGTTTAAAGCTTGAACCCGGCTGGCGTACTGCCATAATTGCGCGGTTGAATTTGTCTTCGGCGCGGCCGCCAATCATTGCTTTAATGTAGCCGGTGGTAGGGTCTAACGAAACGAGCGCTACCTGCGGCTGGGTAAGTTTGTTATCGTCGGTGTAGTAATTGGGCAGGTACTGCAAGGCGTCAACTGCTGCCTGCTGCATATCGCTGTTAATGGTGGTGTAAATTTTAAGCCCGCCTTTATACAGCGCGTCGGCACCGAATTTATCAATAATAAACTGGTTGCAGTAATCAAAAAAGTAAGAAAGGTATTCTTTTTTATCCTGCGTTTCGCTTACATGCACGGCAATTTTTTCGGCTTTGGCTTCATCGGCCTGGGCCTGGGTAATATAGCCGTATTTTACCATCTGGTCAAGCACAAGTTCCTGGCGTTCTTTGCTGGCTTTGGGGTTTTCCAGCGGGTTGTAGTAGTTAGGGCTTTTAGGAATGGCTGCCAGCGTTGCTGCTTCGGCAAGGTCAATGTCTTCTACATGTTTGCCAAAGTAGTAAAGCGAGGCACATTCTACGCCGTAAGTGCCCTGGCCGAAATAAATGCGGTTCAGGTACATGTTTAAAATTTCGTCTTTGGTATAGCGTTCTTCAAGCTGGCGTGCAATAAAGGCTTCTTTAATTTTGCGGGTAATGGTACGCTCGTTGGTTAAAAAAGCATTTTTTGCAAGCTGCTGGGTAATGGTGCTGCCGCCCTGTACGTCGCCGCCGGTAAGGGTTACTACCAGTGCGCGCGCGGTGCCGCGGATATCAATGCCGCCGTGTTCGTAAAAACGGGCGTCTTCAATAGAAATAAAGGCTTCCTGCAGGTGCTTCGGCATTTTGTCAAGACTTACGGGAATGCGGCGTTCTTCGGATGCTGTGGTGTAGATAAGTTCGCCTTTATCGTCAAAATACTGCGAAGCAGCATCCGGGCGCAGCGAATCTTCAATATCTACCGCAGGAAGCAAACCGGCAAGGCCCCAGAAAGCAGCGCCTGCCAGCACGATTAATGCTGTAAGTACGCAGATTACTGTTTTAAAAAAGTTTCCCATTAAATTAACCTCGGTTCTGTAAATATTGTAATAACAGCTGAAACATTCCCAATTATTATACCACACTTTAATTTAAAAGGGTACAACGGCAATGTAAAACAGCACCGCGCAAAGTAGATTTTTGGTGAAATTTGCGGGTGCTGTGGGGAATATTTGTGAACTTTACCAGATTCCTAAAACGTGCTGCATGCCAATGCTTACCAGTGCAATGAAAATCCAGCATACAAGGCCGAGCAAAATCGGTTTGCCGCCGCTTTTTACAAGGCTTACAAGGTTGGTGTTAAGGCCTATGGCGGCCATTGCCATTGCAATCATAAATTTGCCTATCGAAGGAAGCTGGGCAAGTACCGGCAGGCTTTCACCGGCAAGGGTGTTAAAAATTGCCGCCATTACAAAGTAAAGAATGAACATAGGGAAGATGGAGGTAATTTTAACATCGGCCGCCGTATTTTTGGTTTTGGATGTTATGTAGGCAAGCCCGAGGCAGATAGGTATAATTGCAAGCGTTCTGGTTAATTTAACAATGGTTGCGTAGTTTAGGGCTGTATCGCTGCCGTGTGCGCTGGCCCAGGTTTGCCCTGCGGCAACAACGCTGCTGGTATCGTTAATTGCCGTTCCTGCCCACATGCCAAAGCCTGTATCGGTAAAGCCAAGCATATCGCCAAGTGCGGGGAACAGGAAGGCTGCCACAACATTAAACAGAAAAATTACGGAAATCGACTGGGCTATGTCTTTATCGGAGGCCTTAATAACCGGCGCTGCCGCTGCAATGGCGCTGCCGCCGCAAATGGAAGAACCCACGCCGACAAGTGTTGCAATATCGCGCTCTATGTTCATAATTCTGCTTAAAATGTAAGCTGTAATTAATGCCGTGCCAATAGTTGAAACAATAATTAGTAAAGACTGCGAGCCGACTGCTAAAATTTCAAATAAATTCATGCCGAAGCCTAAAAGAATGATGGAATATTGCAGTATTTTTTTGGCAGTAAACTGAATGCCGGGCTGAAAAAATGCGGGCCGTTTCCAAAAAGCGGCTGCAAGGCCGAATAAAATTGCAAAAACGGGTGCGCCAACAACCGGGAAAAGTTTGCCAAGGTAAGTTGCAGGTACTGCCAGTGCAAAGCAGAATAAAATTCCGCGTAAATTTTTGTTGATGAAATCCATGCGTTAAAACTTCCTTTCATTAATTAAGATGTAAAATATTAAAACGTTCCGTGAACTGGTTGCAAACAAAGTATAAATGATTTATAATAATTAGTAAAATGAATTATTGTAATAAAATCAATTAAATTTTATAATGAGGTTAACGATGATAGAAGAACTTGAAACATTTTTAGCCGTTGCGGAATACCGTAATTTTACCAGGGCGGCGCAAAAACGCAATATTTCGCAGCCAACTGCCAGTGTGCAGATAAAAAAGCTGGAAGAATTTTTTGGCGCATCTTTAATAGAAAGAACTGCAAAACATAAAAACGTGGCGTTAACTTCTGCCGGAAAAATTCTTTTGCAAAGCGCCGGAAATATTTGCGCGGAAATTGAATATGCAAAGGCGGCTATCGGCGGCTGGCAGGAAAAACTTGAAGGTGTGCTGCGCATCGGCGCAAGCCAGACGATTGGCGAATACTTTTTGCCGGAGTATCTTGGCAGGTTTACTAAAAAATACAGCAAACTGGAGCCGGAAATTATAATTGGGAACACAAAACATATTGTAAACCTGCTTTTAAATGGTGAAATTGATGTGGGACTGGTTGAAGGCGAGGTGCAGGAAAGCGGAATAAACGCAGAGGCGTTTTACCGCGACAGGCTGGTTGTTATTGCGGCTGCCGGGCATGAAGCGGGCGGCAATATGCGCTGGATTATACGCGAGGAAGGTTCTGCCTCCCGCGAGCAGTGGGAAAGTTTTGTGCGCGAAAGCAACATAAATATAAACAGAAGGCCGGTAATTTTTAATACGAATTTTGCCGTTAAAGAAGCGGTTAAAAATAATTTGGGCTGCGCATTGATATCGGAACATATTGCCGCGCAGGCGCAGAGCGCCGGGGAAGTAAGCATTGCGGATAATTACCCTGCGGCCCGGCGTGATTTTTACTGCCTTACGCTGCACAGCAGGGCCGAGCGGCGTGCCGTAACTGTTTTTAAAGAAGATTTGCACGAAAACTTTGCGAAAAATGAAGGAAATAAAAATAAAAATGAGGATTAATAAGCAAAAGAAAAATTTATGTAAAATTTAGCTGTAAATTGCTGAAAATAGCAACAAATTTATGTTTGCTTTTAACAGGCAGATTTAATATAATAATAACACGCTGTGATGCGGCACTGAAAAATTTGAAAAAATAATTTCAAAAAAGTAGTTGACAAAATGTTGAAAACGTTGTAAACTACAAAAGCTGTCAAACATCAGCAGCACCTTGAAAACTGAACAAGAACCAAGAAAAAGCGAATGTGCGGGCGAGTT
>OKRU01002694.1_pt1 | contig 15474 bp, 9 predicted proteins | sample 1601131 | NCBI WGS metagenome assembly OKRU01 (sample SAMEA3541558, study PRJEB24748) | human gut metagenome | biome: human gut; feature: human-associated habitat; material: faeces | place: China | collected 2012 | reverse complement strand
ATGATGCTGTATTTAAGTACATCTTGTTCTTCCACGTAGCGACAGTTCATCGTGGCAGTGGAGCCGCCTTCCGCAGATGTGCAAGAAGCGGTGATGCAGGCAGCCGGAACCGCTATGCGCTTACAGGCGGTGCAGACCTTAGACGGGAAAAAATGGTGGTCGGCGTTCACCGGATTTGAAGAAGAATTAAAAGGAAGCGGCAGCGTGATGTCTACGTTTCTCACAGATATGGAGCAGCTGTTTCGCATGGCGCTGAACGCAGACGGCATCGAAGGCGTGATCCTGAATCCCTGGAACCGGACACTGATGTTAGACAAGCAGCTGATTCGCATCATTCTAGGAGAATAATTAAGAGAGAGAATAAAAACATGACGGAACGCTACGAATTGCCCGTCCTTTTTACGGAGGAAGAGCGGAAGGCTTATGCTTCCTGGGGCATCAAAAAAGAGAAAGTACTGATGCCGTTTGCCATAGCGACGGTCTTGATCTATGTGGTGACGGCAGCATTTGTCGTAATGAAAGTCTGGGGCGTACGGGACAGTGATCATGTGCTGTTCCAGATGCTGGTACTGGGCGACTGGATCCCGGAACTGACGGGAGTGCTGGCAGTCCTTATGACGATCCTGCTGTTGGGACCGTTAAATTTTATACTGGATAAATTATGGAAAAAACCGGCAGAACCTATGACACTGATCGTAGAACCCGAAGGAACGAACGTGAAGATTCGTAAGGCTCGGACCGGCAGAGAAGAGAATCTGAAGAATCGGAAGATGGCGACGGAGACGGAGAGCTATCCGCTGGCACAGTTATTCGCTTTCTTAAACCCGAAGGACAACACCATCTGTTATCAGAAAAAATGGTACACAATTGGTGAAAATACCATAGAAAACATATATCCTGCAAAATACAGACATCCCTGGATGGATCACCCGGAAAATAAAGCAAGCGCAATTACAGAGGTGCAGAGACTTACGGATATTCTGAAAGGGTACGAAGCGTCCCTGGAGGCTGCCCACAAGGAACAGGAATGGCTGGAAAAGCATGGCGGACAGGTATAGCAGATAGAGTAGATAAAATAAGAAAGAGGAATAAGCATGAAATTTATATCGTGGAACGTAAACGGACTGAGAGCCTGCATGCAGAAAGGCTTCTTAGATTTTTTTAAACAAATAGACGCAGATATTTTCTGCTTACAGGAGACTAAATTACAGGAGGGACAGATTGACTTAGATCTGCCCGGATATCACCAGTACTGGAACTATGCGGAGAAAAAGGGGTATTCCGGTACGGCAATCTTTACCAAGGAGGAACCCTTGCAGGTGACTTACGGCATCGGCGTGGAGGAACATGACCATGAGGGCAGAGTGATCACGGCAGAGTACCCGGAGTTCTATTTTGTGACAGTCTATGTACCCAATGCCCAGCAGGAATTAAAGCGCCTGGATTACCGGATGCAGTGGGAAGCGGATTTCCTGACGTATCTGAAGAAGCTGGAAGAGAAGAAGCCGGTGATCTATGCAGGAGATCTGAATGTGGCGCATCAGGAGATCGACCTGAAGAATCCGAAGACGAATCGTGGCAATGCGGGATTCACCGACGAGGAGCGCGCCTGCTTTTCCAAAGTACTGGAAAACGGATTTATCGATACCTTCCGCTATTTTTATCCGGAGCAGACCGGAATCTATTCCTGGTGGTCTTACCGGTTCCAGGCGAGGGCGAAAAATGCCGGATGGAGAATTGACTATTTCGTGGTATCGCAGTGCCTGCAGGACAGACTGGCAGACGCGAAGATCCACACGGAAGTGCTGGGATCGGATCATTGTCCGATCGAACTGGATTTGAAATAATGTTTTTTGTTTTATGTTTATAATAAGAAACAGCTTGTAACCTGAGGAGGAGACCTATGAGCTTACGTTTCTATTTCGGACCATCCGGGTCCGGCAAGAGTCACAGAATCTATGAAGAGATCATGCAGCGGGCGGCGCAGGAGCCGGGGAGGAATTTCCTGATCATCGTGCCGGATCAGTTCACCATGCAGACCCAGAAGGATCTGGTCATGCGCAGTGACAGAGGTGGCATCCTGAATATCGATGTCTTAAGCTTCGGGCGACTCAGCCATCGTATCCTGGAGGAAGTAGGAACGAAGGAAATGCCCGTGTTGGATGACACCGGCAAAAGCCTGGTGCTGCAGAAGATTGCGGCAGATCTGAAGGATCAGCTGCCTGCCATGGGAAGCCTGTTGCATAAGCAGGGCTATATCCATGAGGTAAAAAGTGCTATCTCTGAGTTTATGCAGTACGGAATCAGCACACAGGATATGGATAAGTTGATCGCCAGCGCCGAAAAAAGGGGCGCACTGGCAATGAAGCTCAGAGACTTAAAGACCCTGTACCGGGGATTTCAGGATTATATTAAGGATCATTTTATCACCACGGAGGAGACACTGGATGTGCTGCGTAGATCTTTGGCAAAGTCTAAGATCCTTAAGGACAGCGTGGTGGTATTTGATGGATTCACGGGATTCACTCCCATACAGAACCGACTGATCCAGGAGCTGATGTGTGTGTGTGCGGAGACCATAGTCACCGTGACTATCGGCGCGGAAGAAGACCCGTACCAGCCGGACGGCGAGCAGAAATTGTTCCATCTGAGTAAAAAGACGGTATCGGATCTGGTGAAGCTGGCAGCTGAGGCAGAGGTGGAGCGAGGGGAAGATGTCTTCGTCAAAGGCGGCATCAACCGATTCACCCAGGCTCCGGCGTTATGCTATCTGGAGCAGAATCTGTTCCGGTACCAGTATGAGCCCTACACGGAAAAGCAGCAGGAGCTTTGCATGTTCGAGGCACTTTCTCCCAGAGAGGAAGTCCACCAGACAGCATTGTATATCAGAAATCTGATCAGAGAGCAGGAATTTAACTACCGGGATATTGCCGTGGTCATCGGTGACCTGGAGGGGTACGCATCCTATGTGGAGACAGAATTCGGTCAGCTGGAGATCCCCTGCTTTATAGACCGTACCAGAGGAATTGTCTTAAACCCCATGATCGAATACATCAAGAGCGCACTGCAGCTGTATATTAAGGATTTTTCCTATGACACAGTGTTTCATTTTCTGCGAAGCGGCATGGTGGACATTTCCAGAGAGGAGATCGATGAACTGGAAAATTATGTGATCCGCGCCGGAGCGAGAGGGTATCGTACTTACAGCAGGCTGTTTACCCGCAGGACGGAAGAAATGCAACAGGGTAGTGGGCAGGACGACACAGAGCGGGCAGAAGAGACCATGGAACGTCTGAACTGTATTAGGCAGCACTTTGTGGATACGGTGGAGATCCTGCATATGGCTCCCCGGGCAAAAGCCGGCGAGTATGTGGATCATCTGTATGATTTTTTAGAGCAGAATCAGGTACAGCAGAAGCTTTTGAACTATCAGCAGCAGTTTGAGCAGGAGGGCGACCTGGCAAAAGCGAGGGAATATGCGCAGATTTACCGATTGGTCATGGATCTACTGGATCAGATCTATGAACTTTTGGGTGAGGAAGAAATATCGTTACAGGAATTTGCGGATATCCTGGATGCCGGATTCGGCGAGATCACAGTAGGTACGATTCCGCAGAATGTGGATCGTATTGTGGTGGGCGATATGGAGCGTACCCGTTTAAAGCAGGTTAAAGTACTGTTTTTCCTGGGGGTAAATGACGGAAACATTCCGAAGAATGCCTCCAAAGGCGGCATTATCTCGGATATGGACAGAGAATTTTTAATAGAGTCCGGAACAGAAATGGCACCGAGTCCCAGACAACAGATGTACATTCAGAGACTGTATCTGTATCTGAATATGACGAAACCCTCACAACGGCTGTATCTGTCTTATGCCAAGGTAAACAGTGATGGAAAAGGAATCCGTCCGTCCTACCTGATCGATACGGTACGGAAGCTATTTCCGCAGCTTGCGGTGGAATATCCCCAGAACCGCAGCCGTATCGAGCAGATCGAGGGCAGACAGGAAGGAGCCAGGTATCTGGCGGAGGAACTGCGGGAATATGCGGACGGAACGCTGCGGGAAGAGGAACGGCAGGATTTTTATCTCATGTACCGTGCCTATGAAGCGGATCCACAGGGCAGAGACCGTCTGACCCAGGCGGCATTCCGCAGATACAAGGAGAGTGGGCTGTCCCGGATCGTGGCGAGAGCACTATACGGCAGACAGCTGGAGAACAGTGTGAGCCGCTTAGAGACTTACGCCGCCTGCGCCTGCAGACATTTCCTGCAATATGGTCTGTCCCTGCGGGAGCGGGAAGAATTCGGTTTTGAAGTGTCGGATATGGGAAATGTGTATCATGCGGTACTGGAGAATTTTGCAGGAAAACTTGCAGAATCCGGTCGAACATGGTGGGATTTTGATGAAAATTTTGCATCCAAAGTCGTCAGAGAAGCGATAGAGGGTTATGCCGCGACCTACGGAGAGACTGTATTATACAGTTCTGCAAGGAATGAATATGCCATTACACGTATGAGCAGGATACTGACACGGACGGTGCTGACCTTGCAGCAGCATCTGAAGCAGGGAAGCTTTCAGCCGGACGATTATGAGTTGTCCTTCCGGTTTGCAGAAGAACTGGACAGCATTCATGTGGATTTGTCCGAAGAAGAGAAGATGCACCTGCAGGGACGTATTGACCGTATCGATGTATCGGAGGACGCGGAGCATGTCTATGTCAAGGTCATTGATTACAAGTCCGGCAATAAGAAATTCGACCTGGCGGCATTGTATTACGGACTGCAGTTACAGTTGGTGGTCTATATGAATGCGGCAATGGAACTGGAGAGCAGAAAGCATCCGGACAAGGAGATCGTACCGGCAGCCCTTTTGTACTATCACATCGATGATCCTACCATAGAGACACCGGTGGAACTGACAGATGAACAGATCAATGAGCAGATCCTCGCGAAGCTTCGGATGAATGGTGTGGTAAACAGTGATCCCGAGGTCGTGGAACGGCTGGACCATTACTTGCAGGATAAATCTGCAGTCATTCCGGTGGAGAAGAAAAAGGACGGAAGCTTCAGTGCCAGAAGCGGAATCTTAAGCCGGGAGGAGATGCAGCTGGTATCTGCTTACGTGGATGCGAAGATCCGTGATATCGGCAGGGAGATCCTGGATGGGAAAATAGCGGCGAACCCTTACGAGAAGGGGAACGAGGAAGCCTGCACGTACTGTGCCTATAAAAAAGTCTGTGGCTTTGACGGCAGTATTCCCGGATATGAGAAGAGGCAGCTGGAGGATCTGGATAAGCAGACGCTGATGCAGCGGATGCAGGAGACGACAGAAGCGTAGGGCAAAAGGTGCCCGGTGGGAGTGCATGTCCGTCAGAAAGCACGAAGAAAAGTGACTGTCGCATGTAGAAACAGGGTGGCAGGATAGAGACAGGATGGCAGGACAGAGATAGGATAAAGATAGGATAAAGATAAGATAAGAGAATCAGGAACAGAGGTAGTATATGGGAATGAAATTCACCCCGGAACAGCAAAGGGTAATCGAACTGCATAACAGTAATATTCTGGTATCGGCGGCCGCGGGAAGTGGTAAAACGGCAGTGTTGGTGGAACGTATCATCCGTATGATCTGTGACGGAGAACATCCGGCGGATATCGACAGACTGCTGATCGTGACATTTACCAATGCCGCCGCAGCGGAAATGCGGGAACGTATCGCAGCCGGAATCGCCGCCAGACTGGAGGCGGATCCCGGCAACGAGCATATCCAGAAGCAGTCTGCACTTCTGCACAATGCGCAGATCACTACTATCGACAGCTTCAGCCTGTTCCTGATCCGGAACCATTTTAATGAGATCGGTCTGGATCCGGATTTCCGCGTGGCAGACGAGGGAGAGATCAAGCTGCTTCAGCAGGAAGTACTGGCGCAGCTTTTAGAGGATGCCTATGCAGGGAATTTTGTTCCGGAAGAAGCCCTGACATCCCAGGAAGGTTATGGTAATGAAGGAACAGTTCCGGAAATGGAAGCACTGGAACAGTTCCACGCCTGTGTGGAGTATTTCTGCCCGGGAGGCAGGGAGAGCGTGCTGGAGCAGCATATTCTGAATCTGTCCCGGTATGCTGGAAGTTTTCCCTGGCCTGCGGAATGGCTGGAGGAGCGCAAAAATGACTATGCCGCAGGAGATATGGAAGCACTGGTTTGCAGCGATTACGGACAATATCTGACGGAACGGGTGAACCGCACCGTGGAGGGATGCCTGGAAAAACTGCAGGAAGTAAAGCGGCTGTGTGAACTGCCGGACGGTCCGTATATGTATGGAGAACTGACCGATGCAGAGATCGAACAGCTGGAGAGACTTACAGACTGCAAGAACCTGGAGGAACAGGCTGCTAAGATTCCCACCGTGACTTTCGCGCGGCTCCCTTCTAAGAAGGATGATAGTGTGGATCCCACCAAACGGGAACTGGCAAAGGCAATCCGAAACAGTGTGAAGGATACCTTAAGTGATCTGTCAGAGAGCTATTTTAAGACCCCGTTAGAACTGGCGGTCGAGCAGGGAAAAGCCTGCAGGGAGCCCCTTCAGACGCTGTTGGATCTTGTACTGGAATTTGACAGAAGAGTGCTGGCGGCAAAACAAGAGAGACATCTGATTGATTTCTCGGATATGGAGCACTATGCATTGCAGATTCTGTTGAAAAGAGAAGCAGTCGAACCTGAGGGGACAACAGAGGTTAAAGGTCAGAATCGTCAAAACGGAAACTGTGAGAAAGTGCAGTATGTTGTCACTCCAAGTGATGTTGCAATGGAGTATCGTCAGTATTTTCAGGAGATCCTTATTGATGAATACCAGGACAGCAACCTGGTGCAGGAATATCTGTTAAGCGCCATCTCGGGGGAAGAAGAGGGGTGTTACAACCGCTTCATGGTAGGCGATGTGAAGCAGAGCATCTACAAATTCCGTCTGGCGAGACCGGAGCTTTTTCTGGAAAAATATGATACTTATCAGGAAGAGGGAGATCTGTGCCGGATCGACCTGGCGAAAAATTTCCGAAGCCGTTTGCAGGTGGTGAATACCGTAAATGAGGTATTTTCCCGGATTATGAGCCGCAAGATTGGTGGAATCGAATACGATGAGAAGGCAGCGTTGTATCCGGGGGCGGTATATCCGGCTGCGGAAGATTCTGTGTACCGGAGTGAACTTTTACTTTTCAGTAAGCCAGCGAAAGAGACAGAAGCGGACGGTGTGTCAAACAATACTGTCGGGGGAAAAATAGTCGGTCGAGGAAGTGCTGAAGAAAATAATTCTGAATCGAATGCAGCAAATAATGTGGCTACGGAGAATGTTGCGAATATAGAAAGTGCGATAACAGGAAATTATGATAACGTGCGGCAGATGGAAGCAATGGCCATCGCTACCCGTATCAAAGAACTTAGGGAAACACTGAAAGTAACGGAAAAATCTACAGGAGAACTGCGCACTGTGAGATATTCGGACATGGTAATCCTGCTGCGTACGACCAGTGGCTGGGACGAAGAGTTCAAAAAAGTACTGCAGCAGCAGGGGATTCCGGTCTACATTACGTCAAAGACAGGGTATTTCGGTGCTTCAGAGGTACAGGAATTGCTGCAGTTTTTGCGTGTGTTGGATAATCCGAGACAGGATATTCCCTTGTTTGGCGTGATGCAGTCGGTATTTGGCGGATTTACGCAGGAGGAGATTGCTGTTATCCGAAGTGGGCGGAAGCGGATGACGTTGTATGAGGCACTTGAGGAAGTGGCACAGAGGAATGCAGAACAGACTACAGATATAATGCTTGGAACAGCCGAACAGGAAATGCAAGGAACGGAAAAGGAGGACAAGAGTTATATTGCGAGTGAATGCAAACTACAGTTAAAGGTACGAAAATTCTTAGAAACAATTGATCATTACCGTGACCTGTCACCGTATACTTCTATCCGTGACCTTCTGCAGCACGTAATAGATGATTTTGACTATCTGAATTATGTGACAGCACTTCCGGCAGGAGGAAAACGCCGTGCCAATGTGGAGATGCTATTGACCAAGGCAGCAGCTTTTGAGAAGACCAGCTATTTTGGATTGTTTCATTTTATCCGGTATATGGAACAGCTGGAGAAATACGATGTAGATTACGGTGAGGCAGATACTTTGGATGAAAATGCCGATGTCGTCAGAATTATGAGTATTCATAAGAGCAAGGGTCTAGAATTCCCTGTTGTATTTGTATCCGGACTGTCTAAAAGGTTCAACATGCAGGATGCGAATCAGTCCATGATCGTGGATATGGATCTGGGCGTAGCGGTAGATTATGTGGATCTTGTGCGAAGAATTAAAAATAAGACGCTCAGGAGAAATGTTCTGTCTGCCAAAATGAAGGAAGATAACCTGGCAGAGGAACTCCGTGTGCTCTATGTGGCGCTGACCCGTGCCAGAGAGAAACTGATTCTGACATCTGTACTGGACAAAGCGGATGAAAAATGGGAACTGTCGCAGATGACCGGACAGGAGAAACTGACCTATCTGGATTTCAGCGAAGCGGGAAGCTACATGGACTTCTTATTGCCAATCCTGCCACAGACAGATATCGATGTCAGAATCATGGGAATCGAAGATCTGGCGGCAGCAGAGATCAGAGAACAGCTGCGCCTGGGAGACCGCAGAGAGATGTTGTGCCGCGTAGCCGGTGAAAATGCTCTTGGTATTGCGGGGGATAATGTTTCCAACAACAGGAAACTCCGTCAGCTGAGAGAACGATTCGCCTACCACTATCACTATCCCGGACTGCAGAAGCTGTATACCAAAACTACGGTTTCAGAATTGAAAATTGCCGCAATGGCAGAGAAGGATGAGGCAGCTTTCCATATATTTGAAGAAAAAGAAGTCGTCCCCTACATTCCGGCATTCCGTCGCGAAAAAGAGAAGGTCAGCGGCGCGGTCAGAGGTAATGCATTCCACCGGACGATGGAACTATTAGACTTTGACTGGATTTTCGTTGCGTCCGGATTTTTTGTAAAATGTCCGGAAAACTATGTGGATTATCAGGCAGAATTGGATAAAGACAGATTGCAAAAGCGCCTGGAAGAATTTATCAAACGAGAAACGGAATCGTTACGCCTCACAAAAGAATACGCCCAGGCGGTCAACCTGCCGAAAATCCGACATTTTCTGGAGCAGGAACTGGCTTACCGTATGTGGCGTGCCGAAGAACAAGGACAATTGTACAGAGAGCAGCCGTTTGTACTGGGCATCGATGCCGGACGCTTGAATCCGGAACTTCCAGAGGAAGAGAAAGTGCTGATTCAGGGTATCATCGATGTATTTTTCGTAGAAAACGGGGAAATTGTACTGTTGGATTACAAGACGGACGTAATCGAGTCCTTACAGGCACTCTGGAACAGATACAGCGTCCAGATCCAGTACTACGAAGAAGCGTTGACGAAACTGATGCAGATGCCGGTGAAGGAGAAGATATTGTATTCCTTTTATCTGGAGAAGTACGAGTAAAACAGTTTGACAAGCCTTATTTTATTGGATTTTGTAAATCGTTAAATAGTTATGTAAGCGTATGAATATGGGAAGAGGAGAATGGAAATACTAGAATACGCATCAATTCTATTTCGAGAAAATGAAAATAATTGAAAAATTCGAAATACGATAATACAATAGTAATTACAAATTGCCGGAGGTTTAGTAATATGAAACTGATAGAAAGACCTGAATATCTAGAACAACTAAAAAGTGTGCAGGGAGTTCCAGATATAAAGGTTATTACGGGAATTAGACGATGTGGTAAATCAAAACTGATGGAGTCGTTTATCCAATACATTCAGGATACGGATGATAATGCCAATATCATTTATATTGATTTTACAGACTTGGATTTCGAAGAACTAAAGGAATATCATAAATTAAATGAGTTTGTAAAAAATGCTTATGTAGAAAATAAGAATAATTATCTATTTATTGATGAGGTTCAAACATGTGAAGGTTTTGAAAAAACATTAAATAGTCTTCATGCATCAGAAAAATACGATATCTATGTCACTGGTTCGAATGCCTTTTTACTTAGTAGCGATTTGGCAACATTATTTACTGGAAGAACATTTAGTGTTGAGGTGTTCCCTTTTTCACTTAAGGAATATATGGAATATTATGAGATGACGGATGCATATGAAGCATATACACAGTATCGCAAAATAGGTGGAATGGCAGGTTCTTACTTGTATACGGATGAAAATAGTCGTGCTTCTTATGTAAATGATGTCTTTGAAACGCTTGTAATTCGAGATATTGTACAAAAGTTTAAAATTCGAAATACGCCACTTTTAGAGAAAATCTCAGATTATCTGATGGATAATATTTCAAATGTTATTTCTGCAAATAAGATAGCAAATACTTTAGATTCGAATAAAATTAAGACGAATGATAAAACGGTTGGCACTTATATAGGATATCTATGTAATGCCTTTGGCTTTTACAGAATACGAAGATATGATATCCGTGGAAAGAAATATTTGGCTTCTAATGATAAATACTATTTGGCAGATCCAAGTTTTAGAAGCGCAAGGCTTGGTAACAAGAATCCAGATTATGGAAGAATATCAGAGAACCTTGTAGCAATTGAGTTGTTAAGAAGAGGCTACGAGGTTTATGCAGGAGTACTATATAAGAAAGAAATTGATTTTGTTGCAGTAAAACGTGATGAAAAAATCTACATTCAGGTTTCTGAGTATATAGATAATCCGGAAACCTTTGAAAGAGAATATACCCCATTACTCGCAATAAAAGATGCGTATCCTAAGATGATTCTTGCAAGAACACACCAAGAGAATTATCAGTATGAGGGAATTCAAATTGTTGATATTGCAAATTGGTTAATAAATTAGTAAAGATGAAAGGTTTATAAATTTGAATTCGTTTCGAGTAGATTTAAGAAAAGTAGTAGATGACAGTTATGATATTGAGATAGGGAAGCCCCTTTTTGAGAAACTGTTAGCAGATATAAAAAATGGTTTGGTGGGTGATATATAAAAATTTGTTGTAGACATACTGTGGGAAGGGCAATAGAGACTGTGAGTGATTATAGATTATTACACGGTCACGCACTGGCAATTGGTCCTGTTGCTGCATCGGAAATGGGAGCAAATTGGGCTATTGTGATGTAGTCTTTATTTTAGATAATAGATATGCGGATATTTATGTAAAAAAGGAGTGAACGTGCCCAATTTGCAGAGGCAGGAAGTATAAAGAAACTCGGGGAATGGATAATTGTAAACAGATATGCAAATGGATATGATGAAGAAATCCGAATTAAAGAAAGCGACATAGTAAGAATTGATTATTATGGCGGACCGATGATTATGGTTGAGAAACGTAAGTTGTTTCAAAAAAGACAGAAGTAGTGAGTAAAATAAGCTATATAAATGTAGTTTTTCATTTCCTAGAGTGCATTCAGGGCAGTTGTTTTTTTCAACTTTATTATATTGTGTTAATGTCGTGATTTAAATCGGAATGGAAATATAGAACAATCACAGATGGAGCCATTAATGCCGTGGTCAAAAGACTTGCCTGTTGATTGCTACAGTAAGCGTCGCAACTAAGCGGCACTTCATTTTAAGGTTGAGCGATTTGACGCTTATTTTGAAGGAGAACGTGATGGAAAAAATAAAAAGAATACATTCTGATTTTATGAAATTTAGGGGAAATATGCATAATATATGGGAAGAGTGTGCTTATTTGGATGAAATGATAAGGAATTCAGAAAAAAGGGAATTTGTTGTTGTTTCTTTGCACAGTGATAGCCGTAAAACCAAGCGAATAAAAGATGCTGGAGGAATGCAGAATAAGTTTTTGAGTGGAGAGAATACAAAAAAACATTTTATTGACGCTATAGGTTTGTTTGAAAGTTATATTTCTTGGTTGGCTCAATTTGTATTTTGCGATTATCCTTATAGGATGCATAGTAGCGGAATGAACGAAGAAAAAATATTCAATGTTATCTTGCAAAAAGAAACAAAAGAAGAAATTATTGAATGTCTGGCAGAAGAAAAGGTACGAAGTGTATTTTATGGAAAACCGTCAGATGTATTTATAAAGGATAAATTTGATTTGGGAATAGGAAAAACATTTGCAAATAATTATAATAAGGAAATAGAATTATATGAAGAAATTAACGGAAGAAGAAATGCGATTATTCACAATCTTGGGTGTGTGGACAAAAAGTATTTAAGAGAAAATCCAAACACAGTTTATAAAGAGGGACAAAAAATTATTATTAGTGAACAATACTTGCGAGGAACGATTGCATTACTAGAAGGAATTGCAGCAAAGACGACAGAATGTGTGGTTATGAATATATATAAGGGAAGTATACAAGGAAAATTAGCACAAACATTAAAATCATTTGAGCGTTGTTGTGAGAGTGATTGGTATGAAAGTTTGTTGAAGTGATAAATGAGCTTAGTGGTAAGCCATTTCCTTTTACTATCAAATTTATTGCTAACAGGTAGTAATAAATTGCTCCATTCTGCCGTATTTTGCCAAGCTGACAGTCTAGAACACATTTTATAAATACCAGAAAACCATCGTAAAACAGGGCATTTCTGGGCAAAAGAGTAAATGACAACAATGATAAAAGTATTATTCAGATGTCGTGGTAACATGTGATTTTATCCAATATGAAGATATAATGTAAAGAAGTGATATATCTATGAACTTACAGCAGGCGCGCCGCATCCTGGAAATCACCCCGGAGGACGACAAAACCGCCATTAAGAAAAAATACAGACGTCTCATGGGGCAGTTCCACCCAGACGCGCAAACCTCGGATAACGCGGGTGCAGCAGGTGCATCAGACAGTATTCGCAAGGCACAGGAAATCAATGAGGCATACGAATACCTGAAAAAGCATACGACTGTTTTTCAGAGGTCGGATGCTAAGGTGAAGGGAACAGGAAGCCGACGCACAGGCGGAATGGGAGGCGGAGCGGAGAGTATTTGGAAGAACAGACCGCCGAAGAAGCCGCAGTGGACTGGAAAGATCAATGAGAAGGCTTTCTGCGAGCGGAATATTTATCTGCGCTACAGCATGGATGTCGCAGAGAATACGGATAAGTTGTACTATCAGGCGGCGAGAGGTCGTTTTCTGTGGAATCCGGATACAGAGGATTTTATGTTGTTTGTGACAAGCCTGCATCATGCGACAAAAGAATTGCTGGAACAGGCGGAAGAGAAGTCAGGGCACTCTGCGCCAGATCGTTTTGCCGTGCAGTCGAAGCTTTTTTATCATCTGTCCGCACAATTCGCAGATCCGGTTATGATCCTGCAGAAAATCGCAAAACCGGACAAAACAGACGAAACAGGACGGCAAATCTACCATTTTCACACATCTCTGGGAACTGATGCGACGCAGTTTGTTTACCGGCAGCTTATTGCATTACAATTCGGAGATGCCATCTATCCTCTGGCATTCCGGGAGAATAAGATTATCGTATGTAGGCAGAAGCAGTATCCATTGGGACATTTGTCTTTTGAGGATGACAGGCTGTATTTCAGTCTGATTCCTTTGCTGCAGGAGAAGCTGGCACAGGTGCAGATGAGGGTGAGGAAGGTGCAGGTATTCCGTAAAAGTCATCCTTATAAGGTGAAAGTGGATATCGATCTGTATTTCCGAACAGAAAAGAATTGGAAAGAATACAAAGGACGGGATAGAAATCTTGAGATTGCGGAGATATTGAGGGAATATGAGGATGTTCTACAGACTAGGTAAGAAAACTAAATGTATTGTTCTATTCAAAGTAGAGATGGTAAAAGCCTCCGTAAATTTCGTCAGGTAATTTCTCGGAATTTACAGAGACTTATTGTAATATTGTCATAGAATTATTTGCTGTTCTGCAGAACACGCCATAATGTTGACCGGCTGATGCCTAATCTTTTCGCGGTGCGGCTCTGATTACCTTTTTCCTGTTCCAGAACTTCATTGATGATTTCATTTGAGATCTGATCCAGCGTTTTGTCGGCAAAGCTGATATGGGAGGAGGTATCCGGAACAGCACTATTGTCGTAGTTTGCTTTTTCTTTTTTCAATAGCTGCTTTACTGCATACGCTGTGATCATGGAGACTTCTGATGATAGTACCAGCTCTGTGAGGATACGGATCAACTGATCGTAATTATAGTGCCAGGAATATTCCTGAAGCAATGTGAAGGCTCCCGGTTCAAGACCTATGATATTTTTGCCGTGAAGTGTATTTAGATAATTAATATACAGGCTTGCAATTTTGGGGAGATTGCTCAGATTCTCTGATAACGGCACAGTATTTAAGGACAGACAGTGCAGACGGTTTATAAGCTCCTGGGTTCTGTCGTCCAGAGCATTTGAGTCACTTTTTTCAATTGTAAATAACAGTAGATTCCGTTTATATAACTTCAAAGTATCAAGTAGATTTAACAGCTCATAAAAGAAACTGTCATTTAGTATATGTATGTTCTTGATGTGAATGACTGTCTTGGTGTCGCTGAGCGGAGAATTATTATTATCCGTCAGAAAACTCCACATTTTTTCATTTATTTTAGCGCAGTCGATAATAGACATAGGGGTTGCGGAAAAGGAACTTCGTATGTAGATGCATTTGATCAGGGCGTCTTTTCCGGTTCCGGGCTGGCCAATCACGGCGATCGGCAGTCCGCTTTCCAGAAATTGATCAATACTGTTAAAATAGGATGGAGCAATATTGGTAATGTGGTAAAAACTGTTATGGAAATCATTTTTTGCCTGATCCAGATTCGTGTAGCGGATTCCGTTTTTGCTTAAGACAAGGGGAACCTTGCGCATATTAAGATAGTAAACAATATAAGTAATTTCATGAAGGACTACTTTAATGCCGGTGATAGCGTAAATAAGGCCGGAATACTCATAATGAAATTTCTGCGGTGAATGTTCCAGAATCGATGGCAGTTTGTTATGCAGGATATTATTGATGTTGTCCGGCAACGGACTGACCATGGACTGATAGAGCAGTTTACCATCAGCCGAGTATATGACTGCCGGCATGGGATGATTCTCTATTACTTTATGAAGAAGCAGGCTCTCGTCAGAGATGGAAAGACGCTGGGATACAATCTGGACAGCCAGATCCAGGGCGGTAGAAATACTTTCCTCTCCGGAATTGATCAGGATAGCAGAAAGATTGAACTGGGAAGCCAGGGAGTTGGCCATGGCATCGCAGATGAGCATTTCATAACCGGCTTCTTTTAATTGCAGCAGTGTGTTACGGGTATCGGAAACATCGTGCACCGTAAATACAGCAATATTACTCTGCATGCACTGGACAGCGTATTCAGCTGCCTGATTTATCTGAAACCGGAGATGGTTCCGACGAACTATCACGGTGAGAAAATGGGACTTGGTACATGGAAAGAGGAGAAAATCACACTCATGGCACCGGATGGAGAAATTT
>OKRU01002673.1_pt1 | contig 15557 bp, 14 predicted proteins | sample 1601131 | NCBI WGS metagenome assembly OKRU01 (sample SAMEA3541558, study PRJEB24748) | human gut metagenome | biome: human gut; feature: human-associated habitat; material: faeces | place: China | collected 2012 | reverse complement strand
CAAACTTACTGCTAATTTTCGTAGATTATATATAATCCGGTATCGTCCGTTTGAATCTAATCTGAGCGCGACAAACCCGAATTTACTTCATTGCATTTTTACGTGCGATCGATGCTCTCTTTCTCAGCGTCGGATCCAGAATTCTCTTACGGATACGAAGACTTTCCGGCGTAACCTCAAGAAGCTCGTCGGTATCGATGAAATCAAGCGCCTGCTCAAGGCTCAGCTTACGAGGTGGAACCAGTGTAAGTGCTTCGTCAGCAGAAGAAGAACGTGTATTGGTCAGATGCTTCTTCTTGCATACGTTCAGCTCGATGTCCTCAGCCTTGGCACTCTGTCCGATGATCATACCGGAGTAAACCTTTTCGCCAGGTCCGATGAAGAGAGTACCACGCTCCTGTGCGGAGAAGAGACCGTAAGTTACGGATTCACCGGTCTCGAAAGCGATCAGAGATCCGGTTGAACGGTATGCGATCTCGCCGCGGAACGGCTCGTAACCATCGAAGATGGTATTGATAATTCCGTTACCCTTGGTATCGGTCATGAACTCGCCACGATATCCGATCAGTCCACGGGATGGAATCTTGAACTCAAGTCTTGTGTAGCCACCGGCGATGGAACCCATATTTTGAAGTTCACCTTTACGCTGCTGTAGCTTGGAGATGACGGCTCCGGTGAATTCATCCGGTACATCAACATAAGCAAGCTCCATTGGCTCAAGCTTCTTGCCATTCTCATCGTAGTGGTAGAGAACCTCTGCCTTGCTGACCGCGAACTCGTAGCCCTCACGGCGCATGTTCTCGATCAATACAGATAAGTGAAGCTCTCCACGACCGGAAACCTTTAAGCTGTCCGGGCTGTCTGTCTCCTCAACACGGAGGGATACATCGGTGTTGAGCTCGCGGAAAAGGCGGTCACGGATGTGCCGGGAAGTTACGTACTTACCTTCCTGTCCGGCAAGCGGACTGTCATTGACGATGAAGTTCATAGAGATTGTCGGCTCGGAAATCTTCTGGAACGGAATTGCCTGTGGATTCTCCGGTGCACAGATCGTATCTCCGATGTGGATGTCCGCGATACCGGAGATTGCTACGATTGAACCAATCTTGGCTTCTGCCACATCGACTTTATTCAATCCATCGAACTCATATAACTTGCTGATACGAACCTTCTCTAACTTGTCCGGATCATGATGGTTGACAACGACAGCTTCCTGATTGACTTTCAGGCTTCCGTTATCGACTTTACCGATACCGATACGTCCGACATACTCATTGTAATCGATCGTACTGATCAGAACCTGTGTATTGGCATCCGGGTCACCGGTTGGTGCCGGAATGTAATTCACAATTGTCTCGAAGAGAGGCGTCATATCCTTCTTCTCATCGTCGAGATTGTACATTGCGTATCCATCTCTTGCGGATGCGTAAATAAATGGACAATCAAGCTGCTCGTCTGAAGCGTCCAGATCCATGAACAACTCTAATACTTCATCGATAACCTCCTCCGGTCTTGCTTCCGGACGGTCGATCTTGTTGATGCAGACGATAACCGGGAGATTTAAAGCCAAAGCCTTCATAAGAACGAACTTGGTCTGTGGCATTGTGCCCTCAAAAGCATCAACCACGAGAATAACGCCATTTACCATCTTAAGAACTCGCTCAACCTCGCCACCGAAGTCTGCGTGTCCAGGGGTATCGATAATGTTGATCTTGGTGTCCTTGTAGAAGACAGCAGTATTCTTGGAAAGAATCGTGATTCCACGCTCACGCTCGATATCGTTCGAGTCCATGACACGCTCCTGCACTTCCTGGTTCTCACGGAACACACCGCTTTGTTTCAGAAGCTCATCAACGAGTGTTGTTTTACCGTGATCGACATGGGCAATAATTGCAATATTACGAATATCATCTCTTGTTGTAATCATATTTTACCTTCTTTTATAGAGTAAGTTTCTTGCCGCCAGAAAGCGACAAGTAGTTTCTTTGTGCTGCACTATGGCATAAAATGAACGCGCCATATATATAGAAACTACGCGCGTACATCAACTCGATACATTATAGCACACATGCGCATTTTGACAAGGTTTTTTCAAGGTTTTAAGAGTTTTGCATATTTTTCGTTTCGCTTATCGACATGCTTTGATGATTTCTAACAATGCCAAAATGGTAAAACGGAGTCCTAACAAATATTTCCACAAAAGGAAGGGAGCAAATTCATGGCAGATAAAATGTTTGAAAACAATCAGGTAACTATTATGGGAGAAATTGTATCGGACTTTGTGTTCAGTCACGAGGTGTACGGAGAGGGCTTTTATATGGTAGAAGTGTCCGTCAACCGGTTGTCCAATTTCGTAGATTACATACCCGTTATGGTGTCGGAACGTCTGGTGGACGTAAGCGGGAATTATCAGGGACAGAATGTGTATGTAACGGGGCAGTTCCGCTCGTTTAACCGTCACGAGGAGCACAAGAACCGGCTGGTGCTGTCCGTCTTCGCAAGAGAGTTCGAATTGGTGGAACAGGCATCAGAAGACGAAGAGGCGGCAACGAATGAAATCTTTCTGGACGGATTCATCTGCAAAGAGTCCGTGTACCGCAAGACACCGCTCGGAAGAGAGATCGCCGATCTACTCGTCGCAGTCAATCGTTCTTATGGCAAATCAGATTACATTCCGTGTATCTGCTGGGGAAGAAACGCGCGTTTTGCGGCAAGCTTTGAGGTGGGCGCACACGTGCAGATCTGGGGCAGAATCCAAAGCAGAGAGTATGTCAAAAAGCTGAGTGAGACAGAGGTTGAGCAGCGTGTCGCATATGAAGTGTCTGTGAGCAAGATCGAATTCCTGGAGTAGAGGCATGGGTAAAAGGTGCTGCGGACTTGATATTTTGGACGGATTGTGGTATGTTACATAAGATTCATGAATCGTGTTTGAGAGAATCTAGCATCAGTGGGTTCTTAAGGAGGCTATTATGAGTGAAGGTGTGATACAGATTTATTATGGAGAAGGCCATGGTAAATCCACCGCCGCAATCGGCAACGCAATCCATGTTGCAAGTGAAGGCAAGAGCGTGATTATCATCCAGTTTTTGAAGGGGAAGGATGAGAATGAGCTGGCTTTCTTAAATCGGCTGGAGCCGGAGATTAAAGTGTTCCGGTTTGCAAAGTCGGATGAGTGTTTTGAGGAACTACCGGAGAGTGCAAAGCAGGAAGAGATTATGAACCTGCGCAATGGATTCAATTACAGCAAGAAGGTCGTGACGACAGAAGCATGTGATATGCTGGTTCTCGACGAAGTTCTTGGAATTATGGATGAGAAAGTCATTACACCGGAGGAACTGAAGGAATTGTTTGAAAACAAGCCGGAGAATATGACGTTAGTCTGCACGGGACGTGTGCTGGATGACAGCATTCGTGAGTATGCAGATGAGATTTATAACATTGCACCGGAAAAATAAGCATTGACGAATAGGATGTCACATGCTATTATCAAAAATAGAACATATATGTTGGCTTATATCAAGGTCAACACATAATATAATGGTAGAGGTCGCGTGAGTTAAGAGTAATCTGCAGGATGTAGCAGGCACAGGAGAATGCAGGTGAAAGGGATGAACGCCGAAGGGAATGGAAGCTGCGTTCCATTTTCTGGGCATAGGGATAAGATCCGTATGACTGTCAACTGTGACTGCGTGAGCGGTTGCCGAGTGAGTTGGAGAGCTATCAGATCTATGACATACAATTTATTTTGTAGATTGACCAGCTCGTTTCGGGCTGGTTTTTTTGATGAAAGGAGAACAAAGTGGCTATATTCAAGGGAGCCGGTGTTGCAATCGTAACACCGATGAAAGACAATCAGGATGTAAATTATGACAAATTAGAGGAGATGATCAATGAGCAGATCGCAGCAGGAACTGACGCGATCGTGATTGCCGGAACGACCGGAGAGAGCTCTACACTTACGATGGAGGAGCACCACGATGTCATTAAGGCAGCGGTTGAGTTCACAAAGCACCGTATTCCGGTCGTTGCCGGAACCGGTTCAAACTGTACACGTACTGCAATCCAGTTATCACAGGAAGCAGAGGAAGCAGGCGTTGACGGACTTCTGATCGTAACTCCTTATTATAATAAGGCAACCCAGCAGGGACTGATCGGACATTACTCACAGATCGCGGACAACACGAAGTGCCCGATCATCATGTACAATGTTCCGGGAAGAACCGGATGCAATCTTCTTCCGGAGACCGTTGCAGAGTTGTTTAAGACCAAGGAGAACATCGTCGGATTAAAGGAGGCAACCGGCAATCTTGCACAGGCTTCTCAGACGATGTACTTAACAGATGGCAAGATTGATATGTATTCTGGAGAAGACGGACTTGTTGTTCCGCTTATGTCCATCGGTGCAATCGGTGTTATCTCTGTATGGAGCAATGTGGCACCTGCTAAGGTTCATCAGATGTGTGACAGCTTCTTTAAGGGGGATATTGAGACTGCAAGACAGATCCAGAGAGAGGGACTTCCGCTTGTGGATGCATTATTCTCAGAAGTAAATCCAATCCCTGTCAAGAAAGCATTAAACCTGATGGGCAAGGAAGTCGGACCACTTCGCAGCCCGTTGTGCGAGATGAGCGAGGCAAACGCAGTGAAGCTTGCAGAGGTTATGAAGACATACGGCATCCTGTAAATCCAAGCGGTTTTGCGAATGCTGTGAAGGCTTTCATATAAAAGTAAGAAAGGACATAAGATAGATGACAAGAGCAATTATGAATGGTTGCAACGGTAAGATGGGACAGTGTATCACCGGCATCTGTGCACAGGATCCGGACATCGAGATCGTGGCAGGAATTGACACATATGACGGAATCAAGAACGATTATCCGGTATTCAAAAGTCTCGCGGATTGTGACGTTGAGGCAGATGTAATTATCGATTTTTCCAATGCGAAGGCAGTGGATGCGCTGATTGATCACTGCGTGGAGAAGCAGATTCCGGTTGTACTGTGTACGACAGGCTTGTCGGAGGAACAGTTGGACAAGGTAGAGAAGGCATATGAGAAGGTTGCAATCTTAAAGTCAGCGAATATGTCTCTCGGTATCAATACATTGATGGAGCTTCTGAAGAAAGCAGCGACCGTATTTGCACCGGCAGGCTTTGATATGGAGATTGTTGAGAAGCATCACAATCAGAAGTTAGATGCTCCGAGCGGGACCGCACTTGCACTTGCGGATTCCATGAATGAGGCTTTGGACGAGGCATATACTTACAAGTATGACAGAAGCCAGGAGAGAAAGAAGAGAGATCCGTATGAGATCGGTATCTCCGCTGTACGTGGCGGTAACATCGTCGGCGAGCATGAAGTCATTTTTGCCGGACAGGATGAGGTTATCGAGTTTAAGCATACTGCATATTCCAAGGCAGTATTTGCCAAAGGTGCAGTCGAGGCTGCAAAGTTCTTACATGGCAAAGGTGCCGGACATTATGATATGGCAGATGTGATCGCTGCCAAATAAGTTGCAAGCAAAGACAGAGGCAAAATCCAAGGGAGGGGATTTTGTCTCTGTCTTTTGTCGTGTCTGGTTGACAGTAGAGGCGTTCGCACTCTATAATATCTATAAGTTCGCGGTCTGAAGTCAGACCGTGGGGGGAAGGTTTTGTGAGACGGCTGGAACTACAGAAATAATGAATGAATTTCAGACGCGTTGGAACAGGAGAATACATGAATCGATTGGTTTCAAGAATCTTCATAGGAGCAATCTCGGTTGTTACGATTGCTTCGGCACCTGTGGTGCGTGCGGAGGCGGAGACGATACCCGCTGCGTATCAATATGATGTAGATGTATTACAACAGACATATCCGGGCACGAGAGATCAGGGAAAATATAATACGTGCTGGGCGTTTTCTGTGGTTGGGCTCGCAGAATTTGATCTCATCCATGATAATAAGATTGCGAATAAGAGCATTGATCTCAGTGAACTGCAGCTGGCGTATTACACTTATCATAACGAAGAAGATCCGTTCGGCGGGACCTATGCGGATATGTTAAAGACGTTTCGGTATCTTGATAGTGGTGGGAACCTGAATTTCTGTACAAGAGCATTGCTGCAGTGGCAGGGATTGGTTTCAGAGGCGGATCTGCCATATGAGAAGGCAGCGACAACCCAGGTGCTGGATTCTTCTTATGCGTTCAGTAAGGATGTGGCGCATCTTCAGAATGTCTATATCTTAGATATTCATGAGCAGCCTCAGGCTGTAAAGAAAGAAATTATGGAGCATGGAGCAGCCGGAATTTCCTATTATAGTGGACAGAGTCTGGGACGGTATGATACGACTGCTTACTATGACCGCACGGGGGACAGTGTTGCAACATTTTACTGCCCGACAGAGAGTACGGCGGATCATGCGGTCAATATTGTCGGTTGGGATGATGATTTCCCGGCGACAAATTTCAAGACGCAGCCGGAGGGCAACGGAGCCTGGCTGGTGCGCAACAGCTGGTCGGATCAGACCGGTAATGATTACAAGAGTTACTTCTGGATCTCCTATTATGACAAGGGGATTGAGGATGACGCATGGATTCTTGATTTTGAACCGGCCGATAATTATGATTTCAATTATCAGTATGATGGATGTGCGTTGGTTGCCAAGACATGGAATACACCGGTCTGCGCGAATGTATTTCAGGCACAAGGTGCTGAAAATGAACAGCTTCGTGCTGTGTCACTTGCAATCAATGAAGCTACAAATGTTCCGTATACCATCAAGATTTACACGAATCTTGCGGACAGATCCAATCCGCGCAGCGGAATATTGGCAGCGACAGTCAAGGGAACCACGACTTATGAGGGCAATTATACGATCCCGCTTAAGAAGGCTGTCTCGTTACAGAAGGGAACCAATTACGCAGTTGTTGTAGAACTTGGAAAATCAGGTGTTGGTATTGACATTGAACGATCCACAATAAGACCCTTTTTCCAGACGAATGCATATATTGATTATGATCAAAGTTTCATATATCAGAATGGAAGATGGCATGATCTGGCGGAAGAGGCCGAGTACAATTTTGAGACTGGTAATCTGTGCATTAAGGCGTTTACGGACAAGTCCGGTGCGAATATCGGCAAAGTGGCGAAAGTTAAGAATGCAGGAAGTACGAAGAATTCTGCAAAGCTGAGCTGGACAAAGGTTTCAGGAGCGAAAGGTTACGAACTCTACCGCGCAACGAGCAAGAACGGAACTTATAAGAAGGTTGCAACAACGTCCAAGACTTCGTATCAGGACAAGAAACTGTCTTCAAAGAAGACTTACTACTATAAAGTGAGAGCTTACAAGACGAGCGGAGGTAATACGATTGAAGGTAAACTGACGGGCGCTGTCAAAACGCGGACGAAGTGATGATTTATGAATAGAGAAAGGCGAAACAGATGGGTATATTGATTAAAGGCGGTCGTGTGATCAATCCTGCAACGAAGATGGATGAGGTTGCGGATGTCAGAATTGAAGAGGACAAGATCGCAGAGATAGGAAAAAACTTGAAAGTAGACAAGACGGATCGCGTGATTGAGGCAAAGGGATGTTATGTGATGCCGGGATTTATCGATATGCATGTGCATTTTCGTGATCCTGGATTTGAGCAGAAAGAAGATATCTTTACCGGTATGTCGGCAGCTGCACACGGTGGATATACGACGGTGCTGACGATGCCGAACACGAAGCCGGTTGTCGATAATGCAGATGTTGTAGAATATGTGCATAAGAAAGCGGAGAGCGGACATTGCATTCATGTATTGCAGGTTGGCGCGGTCACGAAGGGACAGAAAGGACAGGAACTTGCGGATATCAAGGGAATGGTAGAAGCAGGAATTCCGGCGATCAGCGAGGATGGAAAGTCGGTCATGAATGCTGAGGTGTATCGCGAGGGTATGCTTGAGGCTGCAAAGTACGGAATTCCGGTTCTGGCGCATTGCGAAGATATCAATATGGTTCACGGTGGCGTCATGAATGCGGATGAGAAAGCAAAGGAACTCGGTATGCCGGGAATCACTAATTCGGTTGAGGATGTCATTATTGCCAGAGACATTGTGCTCAGCAAGGAGACCGGTGCGCAGCTTCATCTGTGTCATTGTTCGACGGAAGACTCGGTTAAGATGGTCCAGCTTGCCAAGGAAGAGGGACTGAATGTAAGTGCGGAAGTATGTCCGCACCATTTCACACTGACTTCTGATGATATCAAGAAGTTCGTTCCGCAGATTGAGAACGGAATCCTGATTCCACATGAGACGGATGCAGATACCAATTACAAAATGAATCCGCCGCTTCGTACGAAAAAGGATGTTGAGGCATTGAAGGAAGGTCTTCGGGATAACATTATGGATGTTATCTCAACGGATCATGCGCCGCATACCTTTGACGATAAGAATACTTCTATGAAGAAGGCACCGTTTGGAATTGTCGGTCTTGAGACGGCGGCATGTCTGACCTATACGGAACTGGTGCTCGGAGGATATCTGACACCGATGCAGATGGCAGAGAAGATGAGTTATAATCCTGCCAAAATTATCGGCATCGACAAGGGAGATATCCAGAAAGGCAAGAAAGCGGATGTCGTAATCTTCGATCCGAAGGAGACTTACAAGATTGATAAGAATACATTTGCTTCCAAGGGAAGAAATACGCCGTTTGACGGAAGAGAAGTCACCGGACGTGTGAAAGTAACTATCTGTGATGGAAACATTGTTTATGGAGAAAATTAAATACAAATTTTATAAACGATAAGAACGGATATTCGATTACAGAAGAATGGATGAATGAAGATGGATTCATGTTAGAAAATGAATCGTATTTCATATAAGAAGAGACAGAAAGGAAATACCATGATTAACAAATTAGTAGACAAGATTAAGAAGACAAATGCACCGATCGTCGTTGGACTCGATCCGATGCTCTCCTATGTACCGGAACATATCCAGAAAGCCGCTTTCGCAGAGTTCGGTGAGACGCCGGCTGGTGCCGCGGAAGCAATCTGGCAGTATAATAAAGCAATTGTAGATGCAACCTATGATCTGATCCCGGCAGTAAAGCCACAGATTGCGATGTATGAGCAGTTCGGTATCGAGGGTGTGAAGGCATTCCAGAAGACCGTTGATTACTGTCACGAGAAGGATCTGGTTGTCATCGGTGATGTGAAGCGAGGAGACATCGGATCCACATCCGCAGCCTATGCAACCGGACATCTCGGTAAAGTACAGATTGGAAGCAAGAGTTATTCGACATTTAACGAGGATTTCGCAACCGTGAATCCATATCTTGGAACAGACGGAATCAAGCCTTTTGTTGATGTATGCAAGGAAGAGAAGAAGGGTATCTTCATTCTCGTTAAGACATCCAATCCATCCAGCGGAGAGTTCCAGGACCGCCTGATCGATGGACGGCCTCTGTATGAGATCGTTGGTGAGAAGGTTGCCGAGTGGGGGGCAGACTGCATGGGCGATTCCTACAGTTATGTCGGAGCAGTTGTCGGAGCAACTTATCCGGAGCAGGGTAAGATCCTTCGTAAGATTATGCCGAAGTCCTTCATCCTTGTACCGGGTTATGGTGCACAGGGCGGACAGGGAAAGGATCTTGTTCACTTCTTCAACGAAGACGGACTTGGAGCAATTATCAATTCTTCCCGCGGAATTATCGCAGCTTACAAGCAGGATAAGTACAAGGAACAGGGCATCACACCGGAGAATTTTGCGGACGCATCCAGACTTGCAGTACAGGATATGATCGCAGATATTGCAGGAGCGCTTGCAACCAAGTAAAGATAAAAATGGTGTTTCAATTTTGAAAAATATATTTTGACAAATCGAGGCTGCGGAGGCAGTCACGATTTGCGTGGAGAATAACATGAGTGAAAAATTTCAGGAAAATGTAACCGTTGTTTCACAGAAACAGATTGCAGATGGCATTTTTGATCTGCTTTTACAGACGAAGGAGATTGCTGCGCATGCAAAGGCGGGACAGTTTGTATCGGTATACAGCGATGATGCGAGCAAGCTTCTTCCGCGTCCAATCAGTTTGTGTGGCATCGACCGCGAGGCGGGAACACTTCGTCTTGTCTATCGTGTGACCGGAGAGAAGACTGGAACGGAAGAGTTCTCAAAACTGGAAGCAGGAGATACCATCAGGATTATGGGACCGCTTGGTAACGGATTTACCGTAGAGCCGGGCAAGAAGGCTTTCCTGATCGGTGGAGGAATCGGAGTTCCGCCGATGCTGCAGCTCGCAAAAGAGATTAAGGCTTCGGGAGCAGCAGAGTTCCAGACGATTATGGGATACCGCAACGCGCAGACATTCCTTCTTGATGAATTCAAGGAGCAGGGAGATGCATTTGCGGCAACTGAGGATGGAAGCGTAGGAACCAAAGGAAATGTCATTGACGCAATTAAGTCACTTGGGCTGAAAGCAGACGTTATCTATGCCTGTGGACCGACACCGATGCTTCACGCTTTGAAGGAGTATGCCGAGGGACAGAACATGGAATGTTATGTATCGATGGAGGAGCGGATGGCATGCGGAATCGGTGCATGTCTTGCATGTGTATGCAATTCTACAGAGAAGGACGCACATTCCAACGTAAAGAATAAGCGCATCTGTAAGGAAGGTCCTGTGTTTAATGCGAAGGAGGTAGAACTGTAATGAATATGTCAGTGAATATTGCCGGAGTAGAATGGAAGAATCCGGTAACTGTAGCCTCCGGAACGTTTGGTTCAGGTGCAGAGTACAGTGAGTTTACCGATTTAAATAAGCTTGGAGCCGTCACGACCAAAGGCGTTGCAAACGTTCCTTGGGCAGGAAATCCGACGCCGCGTGTTGCGGAGGTGTATGGCGGAATGCTGAACGCAGTCGGTCTGCAGAACCCGGGAATCGAATTGTTCTGCAAACGTGATATCCCGTTCTTAAAGCAGTATGATACGAAGATCATCGTCAATGTATGTGGACATTCCACGGAAGAGTATGTGGAAGTTGTGAAACGACTTGCGGATGAACCGGTGGATATGTTGGAAATCAACATATCCTGCCCGAATGTTAAGGAGGGCGGTATCGCCTTTGGTCAGGATCCGAAGGCAGTTGAGGCAATCACGCGCGAGATGAAGAAGTACGCGAAGCAGCCGATCATCATGAAACTGAGTCCGAATGTGACCGACATCACAGAGATGGCACGCGCCGCAGAAGCGGGAGGCGCGGATGCAGTATCTTTGATCAATACAATCACCGGAATGAAGATCGATGTAAATCGTCGCAAATTCGTTCTTGCAAACAAGACTGGTGGTATGTCCGGTCCTGCAATTCATCCGGTAGCGGTACGCATGGTATACCAGACGGCACAGGCAATCAAGATTCCAATCATTGGAATGGGCGGAATTATGACGGCTGAGGATGCAATCGAAATGATTCTTGCAGGAGCGACTGCAATTTCGGTGGGGACAGCGAACTTTGTGAACCCAAAAACGACCATGGAAATCGTGGATGGTATCAAAAATTACATGGAAAAGTATCATGTGAATGATATTAAGGAATTAGTAGGTGCTGTACAATAGTGAGGATTTGACAGAAAATAAATATTGATTTAATAAATCAAAACAAAAGGACGCTGGTATGGCGTCCTTTTGCATATAAAATGGTGCTCTATTGGTGCGGTAGCTGTATTATAATCGATATGAGGAGTGAGAAATCTGCGTGATCTGATCGACCACACCGTAATTTTCGATGAAGCAACCGAACACCGGTTTCATATGAATTTACATCGAATATGTTGCAGATTATGGGACATTTCTTAGTTTCATCGCTGAAAAGAAGAAACCTTGTGCGAGAATTGCAATTGATGAGTTATAGTGATCCTCTTACACATTTGGGAAACCGGTATGCATTGGATGAATCAGACACTGTGCCGGAGAATGAGAATACAACGACGGAGCAGGAAGCACAGAATCCTGACGCGGGGACTCCGTCTGAGGACGTGGAGAATCCGGAAAACGGAGAAGAAACTCCATCTAAGGATGCGGAAAACAAAGAAGGTCAACCGGAAGATACAAATCTAGATTTTGATGAAATTGGAGATTCAGAAGGAAATGACCAAATTACTACATATAGTAATCAGGTGACCTTTTTAAATAATGGATATCCGTATAAAAAATGGATTACAGATAATTTTAAGAAAAAGTAATAAGCTTATTGAACCAAATTTTATAAGCCGGATAAATGGCTTATTTCTGCGTTGAAAATAGAATTATTATATGCTAAGATGAATAGGAAATGTCTATGCGTCAATGAGGGACAATGAATATAGGAGGATCAGAAAATAATGGAAGCTTACAAGAGTGAATTTATAGAGTTTATGGTAGAGAGCGATGTGCTCAAGTTTGGCGATTTTACGTTGAAAAGCGGAAGAAAATCGCCTTTTTTTATGAATGCGGGAGCGTATGTTACCGGTTCACAACTTAAGAAGCTCGGCGAGTATTATGCCAAGGCCATTCATGATAATTACGGGGATGATTTTGACGTATTGTTCGGACCTGCTTACAAGGGTATTCCGCTTGCTGTTGTTACTGCAATCGCATACAGTGAATTATACGGTAAAGAAGTCCGTTACTGCAGCGACCGTAAGGAAGCAAAGGATCATGGTGCAGACAAAGGAGGCTTCCTTGGAAGCAGTTTAAGAGACGGAGATCGTGTTGTAATGATCGAGGATGTTACAACATCCGGTAAATCAATGGAAGAGACGGTTCCGAAGGTACGCGGGGCTGCGGATGTCACAATCGTTGGACTGATGGTCAGCTTAAACCGTATGGAAGTTGGACAGGGTGGCAAGATGAGCGCGCTCGATGAGATCCATGAGAAGTATGGCTTCGAGGGTAAGGCAATCGTTACGATGGAAGAAGTTGTAGAGCATCTGTATGACAGAGAGTGTCAGGGAAGAGTTGTGATCGACGATACAATTAAAGCTGCGATCGACGAATACTACAAGCAGTATGGCTGTCACTAAGCCACGCAAGAGAATATTGACGATACTGTACGTGTTGTATTTGTGCCTGCTTTTTTATTTTCTGTTCTTCTCGGAAGGATTCGGCAGAACGGGAACTTCGGTAGAATATCGTTACAATCTTGCATTATTTCGGGAGATTAAGAGATTCTACCGGTATCGTTATATTCTTGGAAATAGGGCATTCTTTATCAATGTATTCGGCAATGTGATTGCGTTCATGCCGATGGGATTCCTGCAGCCGCTTCTCAGTGATCGGCAGCGAAGAAAGATTCTCGTTGTGCTGAACTGCTTTATTGTCAGCCTTCTTGTTGAGACGATCCAGCTTGTGTTTAAGATCGGCTGCTTTGATGTGGATGATCTCTTTTTAAACACACTTGGAGGTCTGTTTGGATTAATGATTTATTTTGTGTTTCAAAAATGGATGAAACGGGAAGGATAGATAACAGATGAGAAACCGAAGAAGAAGACACAGCTCCTACAAGTTTACGGAGAAGACCCATTCCAAGCGGGGAATGGTGGCAACGGGACTTGCAGCGGCGCTATTGGTTTTATATATTGTTTTTATTCACTTTGCATTCCGTGCAGACGGAAAACTGTCTATGTATTACGGAAGCGCTGGTGTAATGGCGATGCTTGTATCGGTGATCACGCTTGTGATCGCTGCAGGCAGCCTGAGGGAAGAAGATTCATTTAAGCTGTTCCCGAGACTTGGTCTGGGACTTGCAATAATCAGCATGGGATGCTGGATCGGCACCTATGCGATGGGAGTGTATATTTTATGAGTTACAAAGAATTATATCGTGAGTCCAACGAATTGGTGGAAGAACGCTTAGAACTTGTGATGGAGCGCATCGGAGGGATTGCATCGGACAAAGCATCAAGCGTTGCGGAGCCGTACCGTGCTTACTTTACCGGAGCGGCAGAGTATCTTTTGACGCTGCGGAAACTGGCAGATCAGGCATTAGACGGAACGCTTGCACAGATTACGGAGACGGATGGAGCCGTTCTTAAGGAGCAGCTTTATGCGGATGTGCAGCCGAAAGGATATGCGAAGAGTTTTGCAAATCCTGCATATGCGTGCGCGCAGTTGGGAGAGGAATACGGACAGATTCTTGCGATGCTATCTGCAAGATTTCATGGAATCGCACCGGAGTGCGCGCAGGGAAACCTGGAAAGTTTATGCCTTTATGCAGAATTGTTCGTGGAAATCTATAACTGCTTTGAGGATGAGGCAGATTTAAGTGATAAAGAACTGAAAAGTATTGTATATTCCTTCATGCATGACAATACGGAGGTGTTTGAGGAACTGAGCATTCGCCGTATGATCATGCCGGAATATGACTATGAGCGCACGATTGTGATGGATGCGGATTTGTCCGATACATCTTATCTGTACCGGTACGGAAGATGCATCGGAAGGGATGAGATCGAGTCTGCGCGTTTTTTAAATACATTTTCCGACGAAGAGATGCAGAGTATGGCGGATACGTTTACGGAAGGTTATCGTATCGGATTTGCAACCTGTAATAAGGATATTTCATTGAAGAATGTGGTGGAAATCCGCTATCCGATGGGATTTGAGCGGATGATCCGCTTTGCGGTTAAGAATTTTGAAGCAATTGGGCTGAAGTCTGTGTTCAAGCCGTTCTCCATCTCTGAGAATAAGCAGTATGAGTATGATCACAAGGAAGACCGTGGTCTGTGGCTGGATAAGCCATTTATCGAGCGGCGTCTGGAAGTGGATCGCAGCACATGGGAGAAGCTTAAGGAGATCGCACCGGGATACGGTGGACCGGCGGTTATTGATATCTTCGGTACGGAGCCTTTTGCACCGGAGCAGAAGGCGCAGAATGTGAAGTACACAGATCGTCAGCAGCAGTTGTCGGTGTATGAGCGAAGTGAGGTCAGTCAGCTGATCAATAAATATATTCACGGTGAGGAGCGCAGCTTTACGATTATCGCGTATCCGGTTCCGGCGATCGGAGACCGCTACAGTGAAATCTTTGCGGAGACGGTGCGCATCAACACGCTTGACTATGTACAGTATCGTGATATGCAGCAGAAGATCATTGATGTTCTCGATACAGCGGAGTATGTGGAGGTCATCGGAAAAGGGGAGAACCAGACGAATATGCAGGTCCAGCTGGCTGCGATTTCCAACCCGGAAAAGCAGACGAAGTTTGAGAACTGCGTGGCGGATGTGAATATTCCGCTCGGCGAGGTGTTTACTTCCCCGAAGCTTGCCGGAACGAATGTATATGCACAGAGCGTTGTAACGGTAAAGAATTACATAACGATGCGTGTAAGAACAACAGGTTACTGTAATTGCAGAAGCTGTGCCGGAAAGTGGGCAGGATGTGCGACCGCCAGTGGAACAAGACCAAAAGAAAAACGTACTATTGCTGTGGACAAGCGTCTTATTCATCTTGGAACAAAGGTTAAGATTGGTAATATTATTTATACTGCCGAAGATACTGGAAGTGCCATCAAAGGTAAACGAATTGATGTTTATTATGCAAGTCACAGAAA
>OKRU01002668.1_pt1 | contig 15584 bp, 10 predicted proteins | sample 1601131 | NCBI WGS metagenome assembly OKRU01 (sample SAMEA3541558, study PRJEB24748) | human gut metagenome | biome: human gut; feature: human-associated habitat; material: faeces | place: China | collected 2012 | reverse complement strand
AGAAGTACTAATAGGTCGAGGACTTATCCTTAGAGGTTTCTAAGAGATAAGCTTTAGAAGATACCTCTTTCTGTGTGAAATTCTGAAGGTACAGAATAAAAAAGTACCGGGAAAATTTAACGCTGCAGCAGGTGTTAAATTTTTTCTGTATATAGGGGATTGGTCAAATGGTATGATAGGAGTCTCCAAAACTTTTGGTGGGAGTTCGATTCTCTCATCCCCTGTTTGATTGGCGTCAGAAACCTTGTAAAACCAAGGCTTCTGGCGTTTTTCGTTTGTGAAAAAACAAAATCCGTAATAATTACGGAACGAAAATCAAGGAGCAATATACTTCATGTATGAACTTAAGAGACAGTTTTCTGCTGTTGAATACAGAGAGATGAGCAAATTTTAACGTAATATGTTAATATAGAAAAAGAATAGAGATGACTGAGGTTGAGGAACTATGAGAATAATACACTGTGCGGATATCCATCTTGATTCAGCCCTGAGTGCACATCTTGGAAGAGAAAGAGCCAGAGGCAGAAGAAATGAGATACTTAACACATTCAGGAAAATATTCGGGTATGCTGCAGAGAATGACGTGCAGGCGGTAATAATAGCGGGGGATCTCTTTGATTCAGAGACAGTGTCTGCCACGACGATAAATGTTGTTCTGGGGGAGATAGCGAAGTATGCTGACATAGATGTGTTCTATCTGAGGGGAAATCATGACCCGGATGAAAGCTTATTTGCTGGGCGGAGACTCCCAGAGAATCTGTATTTATTCGGAGATGAGTGGACGCAGTATCAGCTTAAGGGATCACATATAGTGATCGCGGGCGCTGTGCTGAATGACGAAAACTGCAACAGCATATATGATGAACTCGAACTGGATGAGAACGATATAAATATTGTCACACTCCACGGACAGGAGCAGGAATATGGCAGGGCTCGCAACATGAATGATGTATGCCTGAAGAAACTCAGGGGAAGAGGCATAGATTATCTGGCACTGGGACATGTGCATGGAAGAAAGCTGGAAAGTCTTGATCACAGGGGAGTCTATTGCTATCCGGGATGTCTGGAGGGCAGGGGCTTTGACGAGTGTGGTGAGCATGGATTTATGATGCTTGACGTGGATGAGAGGAAGCATATGGTTGAGACCGAATTTGTGCCATTTGCCTATAGAAGGCTGTTCGATGTGGAAGTGGACGTGACAGGGGCAGAGTCAAGCTCTGATGCGGCGGACATGATCGCAGACAGACTGTATCAGGAACTGCCGGGGACCATGGAAGATGAGTCCAGGGACATGGTGAGGGTATCCCTCACAGGCGCGGTAAATGTTGAGAGCGAGATAAACACGGATTATCTGACTAAGCAGTTTCAGGATTCGTTCTACTATATGGAGATCTTGGATCACACGGATTTTCAGGTGGATTACATGAGGTATGTGAATGATGCGTCCCTCAAGGGCGAATTCGTGAGGAAGGTCATGAGGCAGGATATGAGTGAAAATGACAAGGCATATGTGATCCAGACAGGACTCAGGGCTCTTTCGGGCGAGGAGATATTTTAAGTATGAGATTGATATCTTGTTATATAGATGGATTTGGCAAATTGAATAACATGGAAGTCCAGTTCAAGGAGGGGATAAATACATTTGTCCAGGATAATGGCTGGGGCAAGTCGACTCTTGCTGCTTTTATCCGGGTCATGCTGTATGGCTTCGACGGTGAGACGAAGAGAAATGACATTGAGAATGAAAGAAAAAGATATCGCCCGTGGTCGGGGGCTGCCTATGGCGGAGAACTGGTATTTGAGAGCAGGGGCAGAAACTACAGGGTTCAGAGGACATTTGGCGCGAAGAAGAGCGATGACAAATGCGTGATATACGACGAGGCGACTCATGCTGTAACAGGAATGTTCACGGATAAGCTTGGGGAGGAGCTGTTTCATGTGGATTCTGCGTCATTTGTGAGAAGTATGTACATAGGGCAGGATGACTGCCGGACCTGGGCGACGGATGGGATAAGTGCTAAGCTTGGTAATATCGCTGACAGCACGGATGATATAAGCAATTATGAGAATGCCAGACAGATACTGAAGAATGTTATAAACAGGCAGTCGCCAACCAAGCGGACAGGGGAACTGTACAGGAGAAAATATGAGCTTGATGGGATGCGTGAGCAGGTCAGGGAGCTTGATGGAATAGACAGAAGTATAAATGAGCTGAATAAAAATATCCGTGAGATAGAAATGCAGAATCAGAACCGGATGGGACGACAGCGTGACAGTAAATATATCATGACAGGATTTTGTGCGTTGATCGCAGCACTTTTATCTCTGGGGATGTGGAAATTTATGCTTGGAATAGAAGAACCTGACGATATGGCTATGATTATATTTGTTGTATGTGCAGGTATGTTTTGTGTACTCGGAATCTACTACATTATACGCGGGATAAATGAAAAGATCAGGCACAGGAAGAATAAGGTGGAAGAGCCGGGGGATGCCGCTGATGATACCAGATCGGACGGATCAGATGATATATATACAGCCGATGACGAATCCGATATGGATGAGGAGATGTCGGTCTATATGGCAGAAAACATGAGACTTGGCGAGTATGCTAGGGAACTGGCGGAGCTCAAGCTTCGAAGACAGGAGATAGCTGCTGTGAAGGCATCGTTGGCGGATAAGGAAAAGGCTTTGGAAGATGATCTGCACAGATACGAGCTCAACGTAAAGGCGTACGAGCTGCTGGGGGAGGCCAGGGATACATTTGCAGTGGGACATTCGGTGCCAGTCATGGAGGCATTTGACAGGTATTATGAGTGCGTTACAGGAGAGCATGCAGGAAATGTACAGGCGGCCCCGGATATGACAATCAGGTACAGAGAGCAGGGAATGTACAGGGATTCTCAGACCTTGAGCTCGGGACTGGCGGATATCCTCGGAGTGTGTGTAAGAGTTGCAATAGTGGACAGCATGTATCAGGATGAAAAGCCGATGCTCATAATGGATGATCCATTTGTCAATCTTGATGACAGAAATATGGTGGGGGCGAAGAAATTTGTGGAGAAGATATCGGAAAAATATCAGATATTGTATTTCACATGCAGCCAAAATCGTGTACTATAGATACATAATAAATACTCAGGAGGAAGTATGTTGAGGACAATAAGGAAGGGATTGTATAAGTCGAATAACGTAAGATTTCTTGCTCTGCTCATCGCTGTGGCATTTGTTCTGCTGACGGAGATGGCGTGTGTGGGGAACATGACGGCCAAAGCGGAGACTGCAGGGGATGTGGCTGCATCTGTATATGCGGATACGGAGGCTCCGGGGGTGGCGACGCCTACCAGCGTGGTGGAGAAAACAGCACTTAAGATGAACAGCAGTACATATGTGTTTACGAACTCCACCGATGGCATGTTCAGACTCAGCTTTGCAGAGGGCGAGAGTTACTTCATTGGTTCAGGTGAGGACAGTGATACACTTATCACATATGCACTGATAAGATATAACTCCAAGTTTTATCTTGTCGCAGCGGATGACAGCGATGCAAATGTGCAGTATAACGGAAGCTACACAGACACCAGCTTTGAGATGCTGAAGTCAGCGAATTATAATTCTTCAAGCAGATATGTCAACATGAGTGTTAAGAGCGGCAATACCATAGAGCTCAAAAAGTTTACATTTGCCAGGGACTATTCTGTAGCTCTGACAGGATATTACAATGGAGTGTATTATACCGAGGGCAGTCCGGCGACAGGACTGTTCACAAGATCCGGGTACTGTGATTACTTTGTGAGTGGCAAGGCTGTTGTGGGAGATGGCTGGTACAAATATGGCAGCAGTTCACCGGCAGGGGAGCTTGTCGACGCGGATATATCCGGAAGCATGTCTGGAAATGATGTGAAGTATATCCAGCTTTTTGATGGGCATGTTGTGAGCGCTTATCACGGCAATTATTTCTACAGCTATAATGGAACAGTCAGGATCACCGTCAAGAATAAGGCTGTCATGGTAAATAATATAAAAGTCCTGTTTGACAAGAATGGAAATGCGTACAAGGGACTCAGAACAGAAAATTCCAGAGTGTACTACTACGAAGCGGGTATTCCGGTCAAGAACGTGGTGGAGCAGTTTGGAGAAGACTATTATTACTTTGGAAGTGACGGCGCTGCGGTGAGATCGACCTGGATCACATCAGGAAACTGCGTGTATTATTTTGCGGTGGACGGCAAGGCAGTAAGGCGGATGCAGTCGGGAAGACTGTACCAGTATTCGTCGGGGAAATGGACCAGCACGGCAACCGGAGTATACGAGGTAAACAGAAGATATTATTACTTTGTGAACGGTGCGAAGAGCAACGTCACGAAGTGGTATGAGATCTCAAGGGATAAGAAGTATTACATAAGAAACGGAGAGGCAACCTATTTTGTACAGGTGGACGGCATAAGATACAGATGTCAGAAGGTGGCGAGCGAGGGCGGCTGGACGGCTGCGGTGAATGCGTGGATACCTTCATTTGGACATGTTGTGCTCCACACGGACAGCACGGGAATATCTGATGCGATATATTACAGATCGACACATACTGTATCGGGATATGCAGACACGTACAGAGAATTCTCGAATAACAGATGGATAGTAAAGAAGAATTCTGTGGTGAGACTGCAGGACAACTGCAGTTACTTTGGTAAAACAGGTAAGGCTGTCAGAACAAAGGGCTGGCAGACGATTAGTGATTACAGTGCGGCTTATGTAGGCGATGAGGGAACTGTAACTGAATATGTGTATTATGACGAGAGTACAGGATATTCCGAGTACAGAAGTGGCAAGCTGCTCAACGACAAGTCTGAGGGTCTTAAGAACGCCAAGATCAACAACAAGAAGGTGTATTATTTCAGCGATGCAAATGGACGCTGCAGTAAACTCACGAAGATAGTAGTGGGTGATGTGGAGTATGAATTTGACAGTTGGGGAAGATGCTTCAAGACAGATTCGATAAGCTGGGATTTTGATGAATGGATGAAGAGGGTTGTCAATGAATATCTGGGCAAGACAGGAATCTACTGCAATGTATTTGTGGCAAATGCGCTTAGATACGCAGGCAGCAGCACTCCGGGAAGTGATATGTCAGTCAAGTACACTGACTTTGCAAATGGCGGATTCGTGATCAGTTCATCAAATATATGCTCAGACTGGGCACTCCGCAAGGTCATCGCCAAGGCGATTCTGGCGCAGAATGGAAGCTGGGGTGAGGCGACGTATTACGAGCTCACAGCGGACAGGGAGGACTTCTCATACGATGCGCTCCTGCCTGGTGATATAGTTGTCTACTATACGAATGGAGAGCCGACCCATGTCGGAATCTATTTTGGAAAGTTCTCTTCAGCGACTGCACTTAAGCAGTATCTGAGAAAGCTTGGAGTTCCGGCTTCGGCATGTGAGGCATATGTGCATGACTGGGGTTCTAACAGCGGAAATATGCCTGAATACTGGATCATTCAGGGTGGAATGGGCAGCAGCGATCAGGTCTATATAAGCAATTCTGCATATGATCTGTCGGGACAGTATGCCATGAAGATAATTCATGTGAGACATTAGAATGTAGAGAGATTGACATAAATGTACAGGGAACTGTGCATGATAACAAAGAAAACACCATATATGAATACGGTGAGTGGATACCTTATATGGATCCTCTTTGCTGTAGTCGTATATGGTGTTTTTTGTATTTGTTGATATAGTTAAGCCTGCAGGTTTGACATGAGCGATCCCGCCATCAGTCCTCCTCGGACAGTTCCTCCCATTTTGTGTAGAGCTCGTTGAGTTCTGTGTCGGCTTCGTTCCTCTGCTTTGTGAGGTCGTTCAGCAGACCGACATTTGTGGCGTTCTCAGGAAGAAGAAACTGTTCATCGATCTCTGCGATCCTGTTCTCAAGTTCCTCGATGGATGCCTCAAGCTTCTTCAGGTCATTTGCCTTCTTGCGCTGCCTTGCCGCCTCAGCTTTGCTTTCCTGCCATGAGAGCTTGGCCTGTGAGACAGCGGGAGCGGTCTGGGCCGGTGCGTCAGAGACTCCGCTTATTGGAGTGAATGGACTTACTAAATCTGTGGAATACGTTCTGTGGGTCTCGTAGTAATCGTAATTGCCTATATAGCTTGTGAGCTGTTTGTCCCTTAACTCGATGATCCTTGTGGCCGTCTGGTTGATGAAGTATCTGTCGTGGGATACATACAGGACAGTGCCGGTGTAGTTCCTTATGGCATTCTCCAGGATCTCTTTTGATGTGATATCCAAGTGGTTCGTCGGCTCATCCAGAATAAGAAAGTTGGCGGAAGAGAGCATCAGTTTGGCAAGGGACACACGACCACGCTCGCCACCTGACAGATCCTGTATCCTCTTGAACACGTCCTCACCTGTGAAGAGGAATGCCGCAAGGACATTACGGATTCTGGTGTTGGACAGATCAGGGTAGGCGTCGCTTATCTCGTCGAATATGGTGTTGGACATCGTGAGTACCTGATGTTCCTGATCGTAGTAACCGATCTTGACGCGTGATCCAAGTATGATAGCTCCGGCATCTTTGGATACAAGCCTGTTGATCATCTTCAGTATGGTTGTCTTTCCGGTTCCATTTCCACCTATCAGGGCGACGTGTTCGCCACGTTTGATATCCATATCTATTCCTGAGAACAGATTATTGTCGCCAAATGATTTGGAGAGTCCTTCGATCGTAAGAACATCCTCGCCGCTTAAGACATTTGGCTCAAGAGTGATCCTCATCTCGGATGCAACCTCGGTTGGCTTGTCGAGACGTTCTATACGTGAGAGCATCTTCTCACGGCTCTCTGCACGTTTGATGGACTTCTCTCGGTTGAACTGCTTGAGCTTCGTGATGACCTCTTCCTGATGCTTGATCTCCTGTTGCTGGTTGAGATATGCCTTCATCATGTTCTCACGGATCTCTGCACGCTTTTGTGCGAAGTAGGTGTAGTTGCCATTGTATACCTGGCTGTGGCCATTGTCGAGCTCGACTATCTTGGTCACGATCTTGTCGAGGAAATAACGGTCGTGGGAGACGATGATGACGCTTCCCTGGTAGGATGACAGGAAGCCCTCAAGCCATGAGATGGATTCCATGTCCAGATGGTTTGTCGGCTCATCGAGGATGATGATATCCGGCTTCACCATGAGGAGTCTGCCGAGTGCAAGTCTTGTCCTCTGGCCACCGGACAGAGAGTCCGTGTGGCGGTCATAATCCTCCTTGGAGAAACCTAGTCCTTTGAGAACTCCATTTGCCTCGCTCTCACAGCTATAGCCGTTCTTATATTCGAATTCGTGGGTGTAGCGGTTGTAGAGCTCCAGAGATCTCTCGAGCTCCTCACCGGTCTGTTCAGCCATGGTGTGTTCCAGTTCGCGCATCCTGTCCTGAAGCTCAAGGATAGGCTTTAGTGCATCCATCATGACACCGCGGACAGTAGTGTTGTAATTGCTCTCCTGATACTGGGACAGATAGCCGATGGTCCTGTCCTTTGACACTATGATCTGACCGGAGTCAGCACTTTCCTCACCCATTATTATCTTGAGAAGAGTGGTCTTGCCGGCGCCGTTTATGCCGACTATAGCCATTTTCTCCTTTTCCTCAAGATGAAAAGAAATATTGTCCAATATAACATCTGTGCCAAATGCTTTGCAGATGTTCTGACAGTCTAAAATCATAATTTAACCTCTCATTTGTGTTCTAGCCTTTTAATTATATATACAAGCCTTTACTTTCGCAAGAAAATGGAGTGGATTTTATACTATAAGGGTGGAATTGCACTGTTTTTTATAAAATGTTCATATTATTTTAAGCAAAATACACAATTATTGTGATATACTAGATAAAGATATGCGTGGATATAGGAAAGACGCCGCAGGGCGGATTGATATATAATTACAGAAAAGGAATGATGGAATGGATTATAGCATCTATGACTATAATAGTGACGAGAAGCTTCTTCAGGAACAGGAGATAGAGGAGATCAACAATGTGAAGATGAGTCTGCTCAACACTCTTGTCACGAAGCTGAACAATGCGGGAATATATTTTAACAGTACATCGAGAATCAAGTCAGAATCGTCACTTCTGCACAAGCTGGAGACTGGTAAATACTCCATGCAGGAAGGTGGAAGAAAGATTCAGGATATCATAGGTATACGAATCAACCTGTTCTATCTGGAGGACATGGATATATGTGAGAAGATACTTGAGGAGACGTTTCTTCTGGACAATTGGTCCAAGACGAAGAATGAGGAGAACAAATTTGAGGCACAGAAATGTAACGGTGTGTTCAGGATACCGAGCAAATATCTGCGAAACATACCTGCAAGTGTGTGGAACAAGCCATTTGACCAGACATTTGAGGTACAGCTCAGGACGGTGCTCTTCGAGGGTTGGCATGAGATAGAGCATGAGATGAGATATAAGTATAAGCTGGGTTCTGATTCCAAGGAGACCGATCTGTGGACTGGACATGAGGATCTGTCCAGAGTCATGAACAGTATCATAGCCAATCTGGAGCTGTGCGACTGGTCTATCATGCAGATTTTCAACAGTATTCACGACTCACAGTACAAGGAGAAGAACTGGGAGAATGCCATAAGAAGCAAATACAGGCTCAGGATCACGCAGGATCCGCTTAAGCCTGAGCTCAGGGAATATCTGGACAACAATCCGGACATCGTGGCGCAGTTCCACACTGTGAGCAAGCGCGAACTGGTTGAGATACTGCTCAACAAGAAGTATCACAAGGAGCTGACTCCTGACAGAGTTATTTATCTGATCAACAAGGAGATAGTCCACAACGAGTATATATCAAGGCTGCTTGACAAGGAGCAGTTCGTTCCAGCGGTCAGACCAGAGGTGAAGACTGAGATAAAGCCTATGGTTCCGAATGTTGTGTACAGCCACAGGGTAGGAATACCTGCGGCGGGTTATGACAAGGCGTGTGAGATCATATACAAATGGGTCAGAGAGCACATCAGTATGGTGTTCCCACAGATGCCCGAGGAACTCACGAGTGTGGATTATTCCACCATAGGATATAAGGTATATATAACATATGAGGCCGGTGAGTTTCATATGGATTTCCAGCACATAAGCAATTCAGAGGCTGGTGTTATATGGCATGTGACAGTGGATATGGTGAGTGCCGGGGATATATATGATGTGAATGTGGAGAACATATGTGAGACCATCAACGTCAAGGAGAGAAGATACAGCAGGCCAAAGTTCATGAAGGATATGTTCAATCAGGTTGGCTTTGTAGACGCCGGGATAGTCATGGAGGAGGGATCGAGCCCTGAGGAGATCAGCTATGACAAGTTGAATGCGATTGTTGAGAGCCCTGACAGATATATGCCGATCATAGTCATAGTGAAGCCGGATGAGATACCGGACTGGGCGATAGACTGTGATGGATATATACTCAGAACGGATATGCTGAAGAAGACCCTCAACGGTTTGTGTCATGTATATCTGTGCAGTGGAGACTGCAAGAAGCGCTACGAGGAGGAGTACGGTAAGGAATCCGTGGATGGTGGAGTTATGATGTGGGAGAAGAACAGTAACTACCCGATATTCTACTCCATGGATATCATCAACCAGAGCTTCTTCGAGGAGGTAAACCACAGCATCAATGAGAATGTGGAGTACGAGAAATCCTTCAGATATTCGCTGAGAGAACAGGTTCACGATGAATATCTGAAATAACACAGAGGTAGGCAGACCATGAAGAAATGGTACAGGATAGCAGCCGTAGTGGTTGTCATGGTGGCTGTGATTGCTATGGTCATCATATCAGGCGTGAGACGGTCAGGTGAAAGTGAATATACAAGGAACACGATCACCATGGGAACGGCTGCGTCATTTACAGTGTATGGAAGCCATGGCAGTGAGAATATAGACGGGATGCTGAAGCTCATAGACAGCCTGGACAAGGATGTGCTGTCATGGCGCTCAGCGGACTCTGAGATATACAGGGTGAACAACACATATAAGCCTGATGAGGATATCACGGTGAGCAGCGAGCTTGCGGGTGTGCTGAAGCAGACGCTTGACATATCGAGGGCTCATGACGATCTGTTGGATATCACCATACGGCCTTTGGCGGATGTGTGGGGGATAGAAGATGGCAGGACAGAGATCCCATCACAGGCGGATATAGACAGTGCACTGAGGCTGGTGGATGTGTCAAAGGTAAGTGTGGATGGCGATACGTTAAGGATATCAGAGCCTGGTATGATGCTTGATCTGGGAGCAGTCGGCAAGGGATATGGCTGCGACATGGCAGCAGAGTATCTCAAGGGTACTGATGCGGCCGGTGCATGTGTGGCCCTGGGCGGAAGTATAGTTGTGTACGGAAGCAAGCCTGATGGTACAGCCTGGAAGGTCGGTGTCAAGGATCCGAGAGCTGGAGAGGGAACGACCATGGGTGTCATAAGCTTTGGCGATGGGGAGACGGCATTTGTATCCACATCGGGAGATTATGAAAAGTATTTTGAGCAGGATGGCAGGAGATACCACCACATACTTGATCCCCGGACAGGATATCCGGCATGGAATGGCACTATAGCGGCCACGGTAGTTTGTGATAACGGACTGACCAGTGACGCCTTGTCCACACTGTGTATGCTGATGGATAAGGATAAGGCTATGAAGACCATTCAGGAGTATGGTGCGGAGGCCGTCATCATAGATGAGGATAAGAATGTGTATGTCAGTGAAGGCCTGAAGGACCGATTCATCATAACGGCAGAAGACTATAAATTGGCAGAGTGATGTGAAGATATGGCAGGATGGTTTAGAAAAAAAGATCTGATATTGTGTGTAGTCCTTTTAGTAGCGGGAATTATATGCTGGCTTGTCATGCGGCTTGTGCTTCCGACAGGCAATACCGCGGATGTGTATATAGATGACAAACTGGTGCAGACCATAGACATGACAGTCGACGATACCTATGAGTTCAACACGGACAGGGGCAGCAACACTGTTGTGGTTGAATCTGGAAAGATCAGTGTCGGTGATGCGGACTGCCCGGATAAGGTGTGCGTGAATATGGGCTGGAAGAGCAGGAGAGGAGAGACTATAACCTGTCTTCCGCACAAGCTTGTCATAGAGATACAAGGTGGCAGGGAAAGAGATATAGATGTGCAGTAGAGATAAAAATGATCAGAAAAGTTCAGAGACGGCGGTGGATAGAATGCATGGCTGGAGTACAAAAAGGATCACATACACAGGTATGTTCGTGGCCATAGCCATGGTATTTTCCTATCTTGAATCCATGATCCCGGTGAATATAGCTGTTCCGGGAATCAAGCTGGGACTTGCAAATATGGTCACCATAGTTGTCATGTACAGGCTGAGGATATCAGATGCGTGGATAGTGTCACTGGTGAGAGTGGCGCTGTCATCGCTGTTGTTTGGCAATATGACGGTTATGGTATACAGCATGGCGGGAGCGGTGTTGTCACTTCTGGTCATGACGCTTTGCAGGAAAAAGGATCTGTTTGGTCTCCTTGGAACGAGCATACTAGGCGGAGTGAGCCACAACGCAGGGCAAATAGCAATGGCAGCACTTCTCATGAAGAGTGGAAATATCATGTTGTATATGCCGGTGCTGTGCATATCGGGAACTATAGCCGGTGTGTGCATAGGCCTGGCGGGGGCTGTGCTTGTCAGAAAGCTTCCGTCCATAGAATATTAGAATGATATCCGAATGAATTTATAAATGATCACATGTAAGATACAGAAAAGACATAAGTGTCTATATCTTATATGTGATCGTTTTTTATGCGGATAAGCAGAAGAATTTCCATATTTTAAAATGATAATATATCCCCATTTAGGTTGTTTTTGAGGGCTTAAAGCGTTATTATATAGGGAGATTTTTTTAATAAAAATATATAAGGAAAAGAGGTAGAACATGGGTTTGTTAACATTTCTGGGCGGAATTCATCCATATGAAGGCAAAGAATTGTCAATGGAAAAGCCTGTCAGAGAATACCTTCCAAAAGGTGACTGCGTGTACCCGCTGAGTCAGCATATAGGGGCACCGGCCACACCTATAGTGAAGAAGGGCGACAGAGTCCTGGTTGGTCAGAAGATTGCGGAGACCAGTGGCTTCGTGTCAGCGAATATACATTCATCCATATCGGGAAAGGTCAAGGCGATCGAGCCGAGATATGTGCCTGGTGGATCAAAGGTTGAATCAATAGTTGTAGAGAATGATGGCCTGTTTGAGGAGATCGACTTTGCAGCAAATGTAAAAGATCTGTCCACTCTGTATAGAGAGGATGTGAAGGAGATCATAAAGGAGGCCGGAATAGTAGGAATGGGCGGCGCCGGTTTCCCTGCAAATGTCAAGCTGTCCCCGAAGAACGAGGATGCGATCGACTACATAATAGTAAATGGCGCAGAGTGTGAGCCATATCTTACTTCGGATTACAGAAGGATGATGGAGGAACCGGACAAGCTGATACTGGGACTTGAGATATGTATCAATCTGTTTGATCATGCAAAGGGAATCATCGCCATAGAGGATAATAAGCCAGAGGCAATAGAACTTCTCAGGGATAAGGTAAAGGACAATGACAAGATCGAAGTCCATGTGATGAAGACCAAGTACCCTCAGGGTGCCGAGCGTCAGCTCATATATGCTAACACTGGAAGATATGTCAACTCCAAGATGCTTCCAGCGGATGCTGGATGTATAGTTCACAATGTTGATACCATCGTGTCCATATATGAGGCAGTTATAGAGGGGAGACCACTCTACACAAGGATAGTCACCATAACAGGTGATGCCATAGAGAATCCATGCAATCTTATGGTGAGGATAGGAACAAACTGTCAGGAGCTTATAGAGGCTGCGGGTGGATTTAAGGATGGTGTGGTTCCTGAGAAGGTGATCTCAGGTGGTCCTATGATGGGAAAGGCACTTTTCTCATTGGATGTTCCTGCAACCAAGGGAGTGTCGGCACTGCTGTGTATGACACATGACGAGGTGGCAGACCTTGAACCGAGCAACTGTATCAGATGCGGACGCTGTGTTGATGTGTGTCCGGGACGTATTGTTCCTTCGATGCTTGCTTCACTGGCTGAGCATGGGGATACAGAGGGATTCCTGGCTCATAACGGAATGGAGTGTTGTGAGTGTGGATGCTGTTCGTATGTGTGTCCGGCGAAGAGACATCTGACACAGACCATTGCGGGAACAAGAAAATCCATCATTGCGAATAAAAAGAAGTAGGAGGTGTACACATTGGATAATACATTTAAGATTTCGTCATCTCCACATGTCAGAGATAAACGAAGTACACAGAGCATTATGCTGGATGTGATCATTGCTTTGCTTCCGGCAACCGTATTTGGAATCATCAACTTCGAGCTGAACGCTATGATACTTATACTCACATGCGTGGTCTCATGCGTGCTGTTTGAGTGGCTGTACCAGAAGATGATGAACAGAAAAGTAACCATAAGCGATCTCAGTGCAGTTGTAACAGGACTTCTTCTTGCACTGAACCTCTCACCGGATGTACCGGCGTGGATGGCGATACTCGGAAGTGCATTTGCCATTATAATAGTTAAACAGCTCTTTGGAGGACTGGGATTCAACTTCATGAATCCAGCGCTGGGCGCAAGATGTTTCCTTCTCATATCATTTGCAGGAAGAATGACATCATTCTCGTATGATGGTGTGACAACTGCTACACCTCTTGCAGTGCTCAAGAACACAGGGGATCTGGCAAATGTCAATGTACTCAATATGTTTCTTGGAAATATACCGGGAACCATAGGTGAGACATCAGTTGTATGTTTACTTGTTGGTGCGGCTTATCTTCTGATCAGAAGAGTTATAAAGCCGGTTATTCCATTTACATATATAGGAACATTTGCGGTGCTCATTATGATATATGCGGTTGCATCGGGTAGAGGTTTTGATCTTACATTCCTCGCAGCACACCTGTGCGGTGGTGGTCTGATGCTTGGAGCATTCTTTATGGCAACTGACTATGTTACATCACCTATCACACCTGCGGGTAAGGCCTTGTTCGGTGTGATACTTGGTATACTCACATTCTGTTTCAGAATATACGGAGGATCAGCAGAGGGCGTATCATATGCGATCATATTCTCCAACCTGCTTGTGCCACTCATTGAGAGATGGACACAGCCGAAGAGCTTCGGAGAGGGCGCAGAGCTTGCAGCCCAGGGTGACACAGCCGGAACAAAGTCCAAGATGGATACAAAGTCGATTGTTATAGCAACTATAGCAATCATGATAATCACAGTCATAGCAGGATTTGCACTGGCTTATGTATATAAGATCACAAAGGATCCTATAGCAGTTACAGAGCAGAAAGCAAAGGAAGAGGCATATAAGGCGGTATTCGATGATGCGGATTCGTTTGACAGCTATGCTGACTTTGATGCCGATGCGGCTGCAAAGATCCTGTCAGATGCCGGATATAACGCAGATATAGATGAGATCGTGGAAGCAAAGGGCAGCGATGGTTCAGCACTTGGATATGTTGTGACTGTCACATCACATGAGGCGTATAGTGGAGACCTTCAGCTTGCCATGGGAGTCAGAGCGGATGGAACGACAAATGGAATTTCATTCCTGTCACTCTCAGAGACTGCAGGACTTGGTATGGAGGCTGACACAGACAGCTTCAAGTCACAGTTCGCAGGCAAGAAAGTCGATAAGTTCCAGTACACCAAGTCAGGTGCCACAGTGGACGAGGAGATAGATGCCCTGTCAGGAGCTACCATCACAACAAATGCGGTTACCAATGCGGTGAATGCGGGACTTGAGTATGTGAAGTCCATAAATGGCGGTGCTGCTGATTCATCTGCAGCGTCGAACGGAGGTGACAAGTAATGGGAAAATGTACAGAGCGTTTATATAATGGTATTGTGAAAGAGAACCCGACCTTCGTACAGATGCTTGGAATGTGTCCGACACTTGCGGTTACATCATCAGCCATCAATGGCGCAGGAATGGGACTTACGACCACATGTATCCTGGTGCTCAGCAACTTCATGATCTCAGCACTCAGAAAGGTTATACCTGATAAGGTCAGAATACCATCATTTATAGTTATCATAGCTTCGTTTGTTACTATCATACAGTTTCTGCTGCAGGCGTACCTGCCATCACTCAACAGCAGCCTTGGACTGTATATACCACTTATAGTTGTAAACTGTATCATCCTTGGTCGTGCCGAGGCATATGCTTCCAAGAACAAGGTACTTCCATCTATATTTGATGGACTTGGAATGGGCCTTGGATTTACAGTTGGCCTTACACTTATAGGAATGTTCAGAGAGCTTGTCGGAAAGGGCTGTGTATTTGGATTCCAGATACTTGGAGATGGCAACTTACTTCAGAACTCATCGGGAATTATAAAGGGTATAGGCAATGCACTCAGCCTGTACACACCTATAACAATATTCGTACTTGCACCTGGTGCATTCTTCGTGCTTGCATTCATCATAGCATTTATCAACAAGAGAAATGCAAAGAAGGCAGCCGAGGCA
>OKRU01002662.1_pt1 | contig 15626 bp, 8 predicted proteins | sample 1601131 | NCBI WGS metagenome assembly OKRU01 (sample SAMEA3541558, study PRJEB24748) | human gut metagenome | biome: human gut; feature: human-associated habitat; material: faeces | place: China | collected 2012 | reverse complement strand
CTTGTTCAAAAGCTTCACCATGGTCAACCGCTTCCATGCCCTGCTTGAAAGCAAGTAAAACCGGTTCCTTTAGGCATTAACCAATGTTCATCACCTGCCAAAAAGCCAATGGAGCCACCCTGATCCCATGAAGGCAGGTAACTATAACAAGTATGTAGAAACTTAAATGAATTAATGCGGTTGCTGAAGGCATTATCCATGCTTGGAGTACCTTCGGGCACTATATCTAGGTAATCACTACAAGAAGTGCTACACAGCATGGTAGCAATCACGAGTGATATGGATATGATTATTTTTTTCATATAACATGTTTTAGAGTGAAAGTTGAATACCTACATTAAATACTCGTTGAACAGGATATCCCAAACCGTTGTTCCCCATTTCCGTATCCCAAATCTTGAATTTGGAAATATTGAACAAGTTCGTCCCACTTACGTAAATACGCAAGTTTTCCAATTTAGCTTTACTGGTCAGCCGCTTTGGAAGTGTATAGCCTATTTCTGCCGATTTCATACGCAAGAAAGTACCGTCACGTAACCACCATGTACTCGACTGGTTATTATTACTGATAGCCGTATCCGATAACCGTGGCCAAAAAGCATACATATTCTGGTTGGACTCGCTCCAATGATTATCTGCAATAACCTGAAGTAAAGCATTGTTAGCCTGTTTCCCTCCCAATTCGTTGTCCGGATCATAAGGTTGGGCAAACGGAGTGATACGCAAAGGGTCAATAAAGAAGGAGGACCGTGCCGATCCCTGGAAGAAGCAGTTAAAATCAAACGCTTTATATCCAACAGAAAAACCGAAACCATAAATAATTTCCGGCGTAGTCGGATAACCGATAGGTACAATATCCTGCTCGTCGATGATTCCGTCACGATTGATATCTTTATATTTGATATCTCCGGCCGTATATTCGCCAAATTGTTGTTTCGGAGAGTTTGCCACATCTTCATCATCAACAAACAAACGTTCGGCTATGTAACCATAAGTCTGGCTCAGCTTAGAACCAATTTTACTTCTCCATGGAGTAGCCGAGTAGTCCGGTTCTTCGTATTCAGAAAATTCACTACTAGCGTATGTGAAGTTACCTCTGACAGTAGTCCACCAATTTTTATTGAAGATATGCGAATAATCCAGAGAAATATCGACCCCATGTCCTTTAGCCTCACCGATATTTGCCCGGATAGGTGCCTGGAATCCCATCAAACTAGGAATATCGGCACGTTCTTGCAGAATATTCGTTCTTCTTTCTTTAAAATACTCCGCCTGAATCTCCAGGTCATTGAATAATTTCAGTTCAAATCCCACATTCATTTTATGAGAAATTTCCCAACCAATCTTCGGATTGGCATAGCGGCTGATAGAAATACCGTTATAACCTTCGTCAAAGTTGGTTCCGAAGTTCATTCCCCTACCGGAATTATTCATATTTACTTCCGACAAATAGAAGAAACGGTTGTCATTATTAGAAATATTATCATTACCGACCAATCCGTATGATCCTTTCAACTTAAGCATATTGACAACTTTGGAAATCGGTTTGTCCGCCCAGAATTTTTCATTGGACACAACCCAGCCCAAACCTCCCGACGGGAAGAATCCCCAACGATGACTCTTGTCAAAACGTTCGGAACCGTTGTAACCGAAATTAAACTCCGCAAAATAACGGTCGGAGAATCCGTAAGTAAAACGTCCTGCTAATCCCAAATTACGGGTAGGGAGTGATTTCTGCAAGGTGTTTTCATTGCCACTTTTCCCTTCACGCACTGTATAAACCAACATACCACTGACATTGTGTTTTTCAACAAACGTCCGATCGTATGACAACGACGCTTCCAAATACAGGGAACTGCCTACTTTTTTACTTCCCGGAGAGTATCCTAGATAATCTGTACCCAAATCCGGATTTAGAGCAGAAAGAGTGTATTCATCTTTTTTCTTATCATAACTATCCAAGGCATAATAGAACGGAGTATAAGAACGTTGAAGATCATAATATGAAGTTCGCGTGACATTTCCCAACAAACGCCCTTTCAAGCCTTCGGTTATAAAACTGAAATCTTGCTTCAGCTCCAACTGGGCAAGTATAACTGTGTTTTCATATTCTTTATAACCGCGTGCCATTTCAGCATACGGATTCAAGTAATTTGCACTAGTTCCATAATTACCGAACATAGGATGATTGGTATATTGGTTAGCTGCATCCGGAGCATACATGGCAGGAAAAAGAACCGGACTTGCTTTAATAGCCTGACTGTAAACCTGCGAACCTCCCTGTATAGGGCCTTGATAACTATCAAATGTACCGCTCACACGCACTCCCAACTCGGTTGTTTTGGTCAGATTGATATTAACATTCGAACGTACCGTATATTTATCCAACTTAATATTATTATCAAAAAGATTACTGGGAACCTGCTTCAAGATACCATTATCTCGCGAATAAGACAATGCTACATAGTAACGGGCTACACGACCACCACCGCTAAGGCTCATGTTTCCGCGATAGTTAGTTGTGAAATCTTTGAATAGCATATCCTTCCAATCTACCATTGGATAAGCCATTGGATTCAATCCTTTTTCGCGAGCAGCAATCGCGCTTTCTAGATAAGGTAATGCACCATCCGGATTTCGAGTTCTCACCGCCTCATTATGAAGTTTCATAAACGTCAGCGGATCAGCAATTTCAACCTCTTTGGAAGGAGCGGAAAACGAACTTTCTACCCTAAAGGATAATTTCATTTTACCTTCCGTACCTTCTTTTGTCGTTACAAGAATAACACCATTAGCACCACGCGCACCATAAAGCGCAGTAGCAGTAGCGTCTTTCAGAATGGAGAAACTGGCGATATCATCGGTATTCAATCTTGCCAAATCTGACGAAGTCAATTCAATGTTATCAATCAAAATCAACGGATCTTTTTTATATCCGAAAGTTGTAACACCGCGAACAAAGAAAGAGGCGTCATCCACCCCCGGTTCACCAGTTCTCTGATAAGAGATTACTCCTGCAATACGCCCGGCAAGTGCATTCGTAAGATTACTGGAGGGTGTTTTCAGTTCCGCCACTTTCACGGTTGAAATAGCACCAATAACACTCTCCTTTTTCTGTGTACCAAAAGCCACAACCTCAACTCCCTCCAACATCTGAGAGTCCTCATACAGAATTGCATTTATGGTTGTTTCATTTCCTACGGTTTTAGTCAGCTTTACATAACCTACATAACTAAATTCCAAAATAGCTCCTTTAGAAACGTTAGACAGTGTATAGTTACCATCCAAATCAGTAACAACTCCAGTAGTAGAGCCTTTCACCAATACAGATGCACCGATAATAGGTTCACCGTCTGTACCCAAAACCTTACCTTTAATCGTCATTCCTTTCTTTTGCTGCTGAACAGTCTGGATATCGTCAGCTGCATACACAACAGATACAGAAAGAAAAGAAAAAGCTGCCAGACATACGCCGGCGATCCATAGCCGCCTTTTCAGGCATGCACTTAAATCTCTTGTTTTTGTTTTCATAATTATTAATAAAAAGGTTATTTCATTTTCAACATTTCAATACCAGCCATCAGAAATGCACCAACACCATACACTTCGGTCATGTCTTTAGTGACTTGTTCGGGAGCAGCGCTGACAGGCTGAACATATCCAAGCATACCATCCTCATGAACATAGCTCTTCAATGCTTTCCATCCCTTTTGAGCAGCTTTCTTGTACTTCTTACCTTTCAGTATCCCCTGATTAATTCCCCATCCCAAACCATAGACAAAGAACCCGGAAGCACTGTTTTCCGGCGAGGGATACGATTCAGGATCAAGCATACTCGCATGCCAAGAACCATTCTTATCCTGGCATTTGATGACGGATGAAGCCATCTCTTTGTAGATATTCAGATAATAATTATAAGTCGGATGCTCTTTGGGAAGTGTTTGTAATAACAAAGGCAGTCCGGCAAATACCCAACCATTACCTCTACCCCAAAACACTTTCTCACCATTCTTCTCCTTTTTCGGGATGTACCTTCTGTCACGGTAGTACAATCCTGCATCAGCGTCATATAAGGAATCTGTAGCTTCTCTAAACTCACGGTCCATAAAATCCAAATAGTTTTTTTCAGGATGCAGTTTGTTCAACTGTCCATAGACAGGAGGAGCCATAAATAAAGCATCACACCATGACCAACGCTCCGACCAGTTTTTTGCACCCAACCATAAACGAGCTTTCGAAGGCTTAGCCACTATCGAATCTACACGTGCGATAGTAGGCTGAATCATTACCGGATCATGATACTTCTCATACATACGGATATACATCTGTGCTATCACAAGATCATCCGCATGGTAGAGCCTTTTCAAGAATCCCCAACGATGCTTTTTCCCAATCTGCATCAGAAAGTCATAATAGCGGGAATCTTGTGTGTAGTCTGCCCATTCCACCATGCCACGAAACAAAACGCCATTAGTCCATGCAAGATCATGATGCTTTACTTTCGTCTGATGATCGATCTGCCACATGGCAACTTTGTCGATTAATGCGCGGTCCTGGTCTTTCTTACTTCTAGCATCAACAGTCGTAAAGACTGCAAACAAGGTTAAAATCAAAATTAGTGTCTTTCTCATAAGTATAATATATAGTTTTGCTATTTAGTTGTTATTTTAAAGAATTGCAAATCTCTGTGTTCATCTTCTTCAATTTTGACTCATCGAGTTTTATCACTTTACGGTCATAAGTCATTAAACCATTTACTTCAACTTCAACATCAGTAGTTTGTGTATAGACAGCTGCAGAAAATCCACGGGAAATCATATCTTTCAGTATTCCGGCATATTTCAGATATTCTGCTGTAGCTTCTGCGGAAGTATTGAACTGGATATATCCCCAATTACGATTCGGCTCCCAGAGATGATCTTTCAACACCAGGCCGATACCTCCGTATTCGCCTAAAACAGTAGCCCTTTGCGCATCATACAGAAACATTTCCGGTCCCGGATAGTGATGCAGATCAAGCATATCACCACATGTATAATGATTGCCTCCACTTGCCGGATTTACCAACCGGGAAGGGTCATATTGCTTTGTCCATTCGGCAATTTCCCGTGTCTTGAATTGTCCCCATGCTTCATTGAAAGGTACCCAAGTACCAATACAAGGATAAGAATAAAGACAATCAATCACTTCCTTCCATTCTTTACGATACGTCTCTTCCGATTCAGCAGAACGAGTCAACTCCGTTCCCTCAAAATATTTTCGGTTTTGCCACTCCGGGCTTTTATCTCCACTAGGCATATCCTGCCATACGATAAGCCCTATCTGGTCACAGTAAGTATACCAACGTGCAGGTTCTACTTTGATATGTTTACGAATCATATTGAAACCAAAATCCTTAGTTTTCTCAATGTCATAGCGTAGAGCTTCATCTGTAGGAGCCGTATATAATCCGTCCGGCCACCAGCCCTGATCTAAAGGACCAAACTGGAACAAGTCTTTATTATTCAACTGTAAACGCACAATACCATGTTCATCTCTTTTCATCGAATACTTGCGCATAGCAACATAGCTTTTTATTTGATCCACCAGTTTCCCCGCAGAAATCAAAGATACTTCCATCTGATACAGAAAAGGACTATCCGGCGACCAGAGCTTTGCATCAGCAGGCATGGGAATCTCAACCGGCAAACCATTTATAGAGGTTCCCATAGCCACCAGATGCTTTCCATCAAACACTTTTACCTCCAGCCTATCCGACTGTCTATTGCTATCCGTTTCAACTTTTACCTTTATCTTATTTGTATCTATGTCGGGAGTTGTCTTTACACCTGCAATATAATGCTCGGACACCGGTTCCAGCCACACAGTCTGCCATATACCGCTTACCGGAGTATACCAGATGCCACGAGGGTTACTAACTTGCTTTCCCCGAGGTTGAAATCCTTTATCTGTAGGGTCCCAGACTTTAACCGTCAGGGTATTCGTTGATTTCTCCAAAGCTTCAGTCACATCAAAAGTAAACGGAGTAAAACCACCGGTATGTTCACCTACTTTTATATTGTTTACCCACACTTCAGTTTTCCAATCTACTGCGCCAAAATGGAGCAATACTCTCTTGCCTCTCCAACTGGAAGGAATATTAAATACACGTTGGTACCATAATTCTTTTTCCATCCCCAAAGTTTTTCCTACACCGGAAAGACTTGATTCAATAGCAAAAGGAACTAATATCTTTCCATCAAACGTAGTCGGAGCAGATTGTCCTAAAGGTAATACGGCATAGTTCCATAGCCCATTCAGATTCTGCCAATCCGAACGTTCCATAATAGGACGCGGATATTCCGGCAATACATTATTCACATCGACCTTTTCTGCCCAAAAAGTTCTGATTTTATCTCCCGCAGGTTTCCACTGCGCCAATAAAATTTGAGAAGAGAATAAAAGAACTGTACCCAAAAGTGTTAAATGTTTGATCATATATAATTAGATTATTGTTTCGACTAATTGACACAGGCAAAATTAGCGGATGAGATAGTTTTTGGGTAATATAAATATCCCAATAAATCGCAATAATGTCTCAAATAGAAGAAAGAATAGCAAATCTATACCAAATGAAACAGGAATGAGATAATTGTTTCATATACCACATAAAAGCACATAAAATATTGCAATAAAAAAAGAGGCAGATAAGCTATATATACGCAATATGCAGGATCTATATGCCCTGTACATTGTGTATATATGCGCAATGCAACGGGGATATATATCCTGCATGTACGAGATACTATCTAACCGGCAAAGTCTTTCGGCAATACTCCAAACTGTTTCTGGAAACATTTAGAAAAATAGGAAGGCGAGTTAAAACCTACCATATAACAAATCTCATTCACACGCCCATTCCCCTCTTTCAATAATTGGGCAGCTCGTTTCAACCTTTCCAGCCGCAAGTATTCATTCGGGCTCAGATCAAGTACTCCTTTTATTTTCCGATAAAAATTAGAGCGACTCATATTCAATGAATCGACTATATCATCCATACTAAAATCAGGATTATGAAAGTTACCCTGAATGATTTCATTTAGTTTTTTCATAAATTCTTCATCAGCTTTTGTCAAAGCCATCGTATTGGCCGCAACAAAAGGCGATTGTGCAAAAGCCTGACGCAGTTTCTCACGACTATTAATCAGATTGGCGATGCAAGCCTGTAGATATTCAACAGAGAAAGGTTTTTCAATATACGCATCCGCCCCTAATTCCAATCCCTCTATCTTAGATTGAATATTTGTTTTAGCAGTAAGCAGAATCACCGGAATATGACTATAATCCAGTTTAGACTTAACCACCTTGCACAACTCAAATCCATCCATACGAGGCATTACAACATCACTTACCACCAATGTGACTTCCTGATTATCCAGCACTTCCAATGCTTCCAATCCATCTTTTGCAGTCAAAACGATGTAATTATCTTCCAATTGACGAACAACAAAAGACAGCATATCCTGATTATCATCCGCTACCAGTATTACAGGCCTATTTGTCTTACTTTCCCCCTGTTCTATCCGACGTTCTACCGTTTTACTCTCTTCCACAGATTTATGTTCTGAAGCTAGTTTTATCACACTATCCTGTTCTACAGGCAGCGACAAACAAAAAACGTTGGCTTCTTCACTTTCCAACATCGTCAAGTTTCCCCGATGCAATTCAGCCAATGAACGCGAAAGAGCCAATCCAATTCCCGTTCCGGTAGTAACTTTACCATCTTCCTTCTCATTGAAGCGAACAAAAGGTTTAAAAATCTCTTCCTTCATTTCATTCGGGATAATAACTCCGTCATTCACAGAACGAATATAAAACATCTTATTTTCTCCCGTCCCATTTATTTCCAAGTACACATGCACATACGTTTCTGCATATTTCACAGCATTATTCAGCAGATTACTAACAATTTTAGTAAATGCCTCCTTATTTACATGAGCATAGAAATCCTGTACCGGTACATTTAGAATGAAATCCAATTCTCTTTGCTTCGCCAAAGAAGTAAAACGTTTATGAGTTTCTTTCAATACCTCCGTAATATTACATTCAGCAAAGTTCAATCGGAAACCCTGACTCTCCGTCTTGCGGAAATCCAACAATTGGTTCGTCAGACTTAGTAGCCGTTCTGTGTTCTGCTTCATTATATTCAAGTCTTCACGCGTCTCCGAGTCCACTGACTTTTTCAAAAGAATATTTTCCAACGGACCATTAATCAACGTCAAAGGAGTACGTATCTCGTGTGCTACATTAGTGAAAAAATCTATTTTGGCATTATACACTTCCCGTTCCTTTTCCTGCTCAAATTTCTCCATTTGACGACGATGTTTTCTATTGGTGCGACGCTTAAAATAAAGAACCAAATAGACAGAACATCCAATAATCAAAAGTACATAAATGCAATAAGCCCAAACAGAAAGATAAAAAGGAGGTAGAATCTGGATACTTAACGAGATTTCATTACTATTCCATACACCATTGCTATTGGCGGCCTTTACCCGAAATATATAATGACCATAACGCAGATTAGAATAAGTTATCAGCGGGCTTTCGCCTACAGATAGCCACTCATCGTCAAATCCTTCTAATTTATACTTCAATTTATTCATTCTCGGAGCTTGATATCCTAGAGCTGAAATACGAAAAGAGAAGGAGTTCTGATCAGCCCGAAGTACTATCTTATCAGAGAAAGTTATACTCTTTTCCAAAGGAGAATTTGGTTCATCTGCATACACTTCCTTATTAAACAACAGAAAATCAGTTATTACTACTGTAGGAAGATTCTTATTCTCTGAGAAATCTTTAGGATTAAAAGCGATAAAACCGTCAATCCCCCCAAAGTAAATCATTCCATTCTCATCTTCAAAACTAGAGCGATAGTTGAACTGATCTCCCAACAAGCCATTCGCAGTAGTATACACTTTCATAGCCTCAGTATTTGGCTGGAAACAAACCAGACCATTATTGGTTGTCAGCCATAGCTGCCCTTCTTTATCTTCTACAATCTGATAAACAACATCACTAGGCAATCCATTAGTAGAGTTATAACTCGTAAAAGTCTCCGACTCCGGATGAAATATACAGAATCCTCCCCCTTGAGTCGTCAACCAGATTTGACGATGGGAATCTTCAAAAACACTCGATACTTTATTATATGGAAGACTTGTATTATCTTTATCATCATGCACATAGTTCTTCCATTTCCGATCGTTCACATTATAACAATATACTCCGTTAGCATAAGTTGCCAACCAGATATTACCGGCAGAATCTTCTTTTATATCATATATAAATTTCCCGTTTAGTTCCGGTATGCGATCAAAGTCATCCGATTGCTTATTGTATCGTACCAACCCAAACATAGTTCCCAAATAAATATCACCTGTAGCTGTTTTACAGATTGCAAAAATGCTATTATCAATCAAAGAACGGGGAGAATCATTTTTTTGATATGTTTTTAAAACAACACCTGAACGGGTGTCTATCACCTTTAGCCCCTTAGAGAATGTACCTACCCAAAGTTTATCATCCACTAAACAAAGCCCATGTATATTCGTAAATCCTGCACTAGGAGCAAAAAAAGAAAAGTCTTTCGTTTTCAGATTGAAACGATTTAATCCACCATCCTCAGTACCAATCCATAATATACCTTGACTATCCCGACAAAATTCACGTACCCGCTTACCATGCAGACTATTTTCTATTCCTTTCGGATAATACTTCTCAAAATAAGTATACGAACGAGGATAGTAATTTACTCCTCCAAAATATGAACCAATCCATATCCCATCTTCACGGTCCTTACAAAACGAATAAATAGCATTGTCTGATAAAGAATAAGGATCATATTCGGAACTACGCAAATGCGTATACTTTTCCGTACGAAGATTATAAATATAAACACCTGATTCCGTCCCTATCCACAACTCATTATCAGTATAGACAAGTAGAGTCCGACAATAAATAGCCTCATTATTCTCATCTTTCAGCAACAGGTCCCTCAATTTGCCCGAAGTCAAATTCAGTTCTTTCACCCCTCCTTTTAAGGAACTGATATATAAACAATTGTATGCCCCTAATACTATTTTACTAACAACATCATCATTATAAGTTTCTTCATTATCAACAGGTGACAGATAGGGGTGAAGAGTTTTCAAATTATCTTTCGAATAAAATAGTCCATCTCCGTAGAATCCAATCCATATAGTACCGCTATTATCAACTGTCAAACATTTCACGTTAGTAGAGACCAATGAATGTTCTGTCAAAATATAGTTCCGTAAACTTTGTTCTTTTAAGTCATAACAAAATAGATTTTGCGCCTCCGAAGCTATCCAGATACGTCCTTGCCTGTCCCCTGAAATCATGGCAACAGCGCGTTCTATCCTTGTATTTCTATCACTTAATTCTACAAAATGACGAAAAGTATCTTTTTCAGGATAGTAGATATATACTCCTACGTCTGTCCCTATCCATATATTTCCCTCAACATCTTCATAAAGAGAAGTCACAAAATTATTACCGAGACTTCGCGGATTGGTTCTATCATATTTAAAATGCCGGAACGATACACCATCATATCTGTCCAATCCATCTTTTGTACCAAACCACATAAAGCCTTTCGAATCCTGCAAGATAGCACTTACTGTATTTTGCGACAATCCATTCTGGCTACTAAGACTCTTAAAATAATAATTCTCATCTACGGTCTGTGCACGGCAAATAAGACCAATTATTAAGGCAACAAACGTTATAATATTTTTTTTCATATATTCAGTTTTATAAGGCTCCTTTATTCAACTAATCAAATGTAGACAAAATAACAACTGAATAATAGAAAATATGTCCCAATGAATAGAAAAATAGTCCTATTTTTCTATTCGGATACGCGCATCCACCGCTATAACCGCCTTCTCAGTGGCCAGGAGCGGGTTTATATCCATTTCTTTAATTTCTGTTGCAAACCGGAGCAAGGTAGACAAACGAACGATAATCTCAGCAAATTTATCCTCGTTTACTCCTTTTTGTCCACGTGTTCCCTGGATAATTTTATAGGCACGCAAGGAGCGAATCATTGAATAAGCCTCTTCATAAGAAAGGGGCGCCAAGCCGGAAGATACATCTTTCAAAACTTCCACAAAAATGCCCCCCAAACCGCAAAGTACCACGTGCCCGAACTTTTCTTCATATTTTGCACCAATAAAAAGTTCCGTGCCTTTGAGCATAGGTTGAACCATGATCGCTTTTGCATCGGGAATCTGCATCATACGGTCAAATTCAAGTGCCAGATGCTGTTCCCCTTTAATGTTCAGTACTACGCCGCCGACATCCGATTTATGTACAGGACCTACTACTTTGGCTACTACCGGGAATCCACATCGACGGGCAAAATCCACGACTTCCTCCTTTTTATTGGAAACAAATTCATCGACCAATGAAATACCGGCTGCGTGCAGCAATGCCTGCACATAATGAGGTTCGATGTATCCATTCTCCGGGATGGAATCAATGATACGACGGATTCTCGGTACATCGACTCCGAACAGTTCAATCTCAGGCACCGCCGGCTTCGGGGCGTTGACAATACGGGACAGTGCAGTTCCCAAAGTCACTTCGTCGGAAAAGTTCACGTGTCCTTTGGCAAGGAATGCCGCCACTTCCGCTCCTGCTGTATTGATGGAGGGAAGAACAGGGAATATAGGCTTATGACAGGTCTGCATCTTTTCATGAAGGACATCGTACATTTCAAACATGGTCACCAGTCCGGGTGTGCCGAAGATAGCCAGGATAGCATCTATATTGTCTAATTTTTCTTCGCAATAGTCGATGCAGATACGCAAATGATCCGGTGTACCGGTGGCAAGGATGTCAATCGGATTTCCTACGGAAGCTCCGGGAAAGAGTTGGGCTTTCAGTTCTTCCGCCAGTTCACCTTCCAGCTTAGGGACATTCAGTCCGCCTTTGCTCAAAGCATCCGTCAGCATTACTCCCGGACCTCCGGCATGAGTAATGATGGCAAAGTTCTTCCCTTTCAGTTCGGGGAGGGTGAAGATACAACCAACGGTAGTCAGCTCTTCGCGGGAAAAGCAACGCACGATTCCGGCTTTACGGAACAGCGCCTCTACAGCCGAATCGGAACTGGCAATCGCTCCTGTATGTGAAGAAGCCGCCCGACTTCCGCTTTCCGAACTTCCTGCTTTTATCGCTGCAATCTTACAACCTTTCCTTATTAATGAAGAGGCATGGAAGAGCAATCTGTCCGGATTGTGAATACTTTCAATATAGAGTAACTTGATACGGGAATCTTTCTCCGGATCAAAATTCTCGTCCATAAATTGCAGCACATCTTCCACACCAATCTGCTTGGCATTTCCTACCGACCAGACAGAATTGAACTGCAATCCTTTTGTCACCGCACTTTCAAGAATAAAGACCGCCGTAGCACCGGAGCTGGAGATCAGATCGACTCCTTTTGAGTTCAAGTTCGGAATAGGCTGGCTGAAGACGCTATGATGCCATGTATTCATCAGTCCGATGCAGTTCGGACCAATCAGTGAAGCACCGTATTTGTTGACAGTTTCCAGTATACGTTCTTCCAACAGCGCTCCTTCGCGTGTCTCTTCACCAAATCCGGCAGAGAGTATGATAAATGCCCGCGTCTGCTTCTCGCTTGCCAGTGTCTCTACTATATCCGGACACATCACAGCCGGAACAGCCAACACAGCCAAATCGGTATCAGGCAATTCTTTTACATCTGCAAAGGCAGGAACTCCCTGCACTTCTGTCTCCTTCGGGTTCACAGCCCGGAGTTCTCCCTGATAACCTCCGTTTATCAGATTCTTCAATATAGCGCCACCCGGCTTATGTACATTATTCGAAGCCCCTACTACAACTATACTCTCGGGACGAAGCAACTGGGTTGTTATCATATCATACACTGGTTTTCGTTTAAACTAGGATACAAATATATTCTTTCCTGCGAGAAAAAAGAAAGAAAAAGAGGAGAATTATGGGTGGAAGTTCTTAGAAATATAGAAAAGTAAAAGGTTGATTCCTGTTTAGACTTACTTTTTGTTCGGGTTTAACGTAGTGAATCCCACAATCAGAACAGAAATTTCTTAATACTTGAAAAATGGATAAAAATCATCATGTAAAATCAAGTATACAAACAAGTACAGGATAAATCGAAAAAACAGAAGGATTTGCGGTTATTCAATTTCCTAATTACACAAATTCAGATTCTACTTTAAGTAACAAAACACAAAATGCAATTCAAATCAGTAATTTCCTCTTACTAAAACAGACAGTGTTCAGAGTGAGTTTAGCACCTTGTGTACTATTTCCCCCGTTCCTCTAAATGAAACGACTTATAACATTGATAACAAATCTGTTTCTTTCAAATTATATTTAAAATCATCCGCCTGCAAACAATCATGTATTATATCCATTATTTGCTTTCTTTCTTTTTGATTGAAGACAAATGAGATATTGTGTTCTATATCTTTTTTCCAAGAGTCAATATAATACTATACTTATATACATTCTAAAATCATCAAAAGATAATTTTGAAAGATTTTCATGGATAATAACAATATTAAGAGTATCAATCCAATAAAAATCTAGATATAATTCACAAAGTGCATCCCAATTCTTCCCAAAATAATCAGGGAAACAAAGACTTTCTGAAAGCTTTGCATACAAATCTTCTCTATTAGAGACTTCCGAGATATACCCCATGTAAGAATCTAATAATCTATATTCACTAGGATTTTGAACAAAAAGTATATTTTTCATACCATCGTGATTAACGTTCATAACTCACAAACCTGAAAAAGGGCACCCTCTTCTAAAACAATTATAGCCACAATTATTGGAGAACTTCACCTTTACATGATTTCATTCCTATCATCCGCTTAAAATTTTCCACAAAGATCATATAGGCATTCAAACTTTTATTATCCTCAACATAAAGTTCCCCATTATCAGCTGCAAGACGCTCTAAAATCTCATAGTCTTCTTGCGAATGAACCTGCCCTAATATTTTTATTGCATTTTCTATACATTGCAATGCACGTTCATTATTACCACGTAGATAATAAAAAATTGGCAAAAGATCGTACTTCACTTCACCTATATGGAATTTATCACATTCTAGCCCATAGACTAAATTGTCCTCATCAGAAAACTCATTTAAATAAGGAAGACCATATTCAATAATGGCATCCGCCATACTGTTGGCTTCTTTCTCCACATCTTCCGGATTAGAAAATTTCCATTCTTTAAAAGTATTTTCAGGCATTAAATATCCAAGAGGCGTACTAATTGTCGCATAAACATATTCCGGATATTTAAAAGGAAGAGCATTGTTCAATTGTGCAGCCAACCTGTTTACATTCTTATAGGCCACTCCAATAACCGGATTTAAATAAAAAGAATATTTCTGACCACAATTAGCAAAAGTAAATCCTATATTTTGTATACGATTATCATCCAGTTGACGCACAAATGTATTTAGCATCTTTTTCTCAAATCCAAATTCTAAAAGTTTTTCTTCCAAAAGGAGCATAACTTTCTTTCTTAACTCTTTCATACGATTTCAATTTTAATTCAATAGCATACAAATGTAGTTCAATAATCTGAGTGAGCAAAATCTGCGCATATTGTTTGTTACAAAACTTTATGCGCAGATATTCTACCTAATTACATAGAATATTAGAAATAGTGCTTATATACTACAATATAATTTTTTGTATATATTCCATTTGTTAGATTTCGAAATTGAGGAACACCAGATGAATTTCCATCGATAATTTTTAGAGCTGGATGATACTTCATCATATAAGGGATATTTATTTTTTGGCTAGTAGTAAAACCCGCAGAAGGTCCATTTTTCACTTCAACTAAATGTAAATCTCCATTTAGTTCACCGACAAAATCAAATCTATTACGAATCGTTATGGTCTTCGTTGTGTTGCCATTTGGAACTGTATAGGACATTTCTGTGCTAACTTCCCGCGAATATATAGTTCCACCTTCTGCTCTAAATTCTCTCATAGCTTCTTTTACTCCCATTTCTCCTTTATTATATGGAGACATTTTTGTATTATTCATATTATTGAGTAAAGGATCATCAGGCAACACAGTAAGCGCTTCTCCTGGTGAAAATGTTAAAGTTTCTGGATGTTCAACTGTGCTTATTGGTGTATTCTTCAATGAAAACGCATTTCTTCCAGCCGCAATATCTCTTCCACTCCATACATTTTCACCTTTCAAATAAGAAGTAAATCCTCCACCTATTCCGCCAAAAACAGCTCCGGTAGCAGCTCCCATATATGCTCCAGTTAAACCATTACTCCAAGCATCATAAAGACTGCCTCCAGCCATAAGAGTATTACCTCCACCAAGTATAAACCCAGATGTTGTTCCTCCTACAAAACCAGCTATCGCTCCACCGACAGCTCCCCCTAAACCACCGGTCATAGCAAGTGCCGCTCCACCAGTTAAAGCTCCAATAGCTCCCGCCGTCGCACCAACTCCAAAATACCCCACACCTTGCCAAAAGTTATCGATATTATTCCAATTAGTCGCTA
>OKRU01002656.1_pt1 | contig 15645 bp, 7 predicted proteins | sample 1601131 | NCBI WGS metagenome assembly OKRU01 (sample SAMEA3541558, study PRJEB24748) | human gut metagenome | biome: human gut; feature: human-associated habitat; material: faeces | place: China | collected 2012 | reverse complement strand
TGAATCAGTTTCAAACGGAGCGCTTCCGGTTCTCCGGTTGTCTCCAACCGGGCACGGCTGCATTCGTTTCCCGTCTCATCATAACTGATAGCTTCCAATACGCCCGCTTCGTAGGCTACATTTTCGAATGTATAAAGGAAACGGTATTCCTGTTTGCCCCATCCCAGTGATTTCCCGTTTAAGAATAATTGCACTTTGTCGGCATTGGATACCACATAGACCGGTTTCGTAACAGAAGGTTCATAGTTCCAATGTCCGATGAGGTAAGTACGCGGCTTTTCTGTATCCACCCAGCCATCCCACATCACTTGGTGGGCGTAGTAAGCATCTTTGGGTATACGCATGGCATCGGTTACTCCGCTACGGCGGTAATTCTCTTCTCCGCGACAATGCGTGTTGGTATCCGAGAATATAATCTTGGCTCCTCCGGAACTTACCCGCCGACCGGTTCCCGGACGCTCACGCCAATAGTCGTACCAGCATTTGATATTTGCGATAGCCAGCATATCCTGGTTGTGGTTGTAATCGCCGGCTTCCTTATTCCGGTATAAAGGCCCTTTTCCTTCCGGATGGAACGGATAACTGTAGGCATCCCAATATTTGCGCAACCCTTCGTCGCGGCAATATTCCATGGCCCACATCGGGTGATGTTTACTCTTATTGATATAAAGCATTTCTCCGCCATATTCGGCTTCACGGATGTCCAGCATCTCACGAGAGCCGATAGCACGTCCGCCAAAAGGATCGTATTGATCACGGATAGCTTTCATTTCTATCATGTGCTCTCTGCTGATACCTTTGTTTCCACATTCATAAAATAAGATACTTGGATTATTACGGTTGTAGATAATCGCATCGCGCATTAGTTCTGTACGCTGATCCCATTGGCGTCCTGTACGGTCTTTCTCGGAATCTCCTGCCGGCATTGCTTGAATCAGGCCTACACGGTCGCAGGACTCTACGTCTTGTTTCCATGGGGTAACATGCATCCAGCGTACCAGATTACCATTGCCTTTTACTACCAGGCCATTGGAGTAGTCACTAAGCCATGCCGGAACGGACAGGCCTACCGCCGGCCATTCATTACTGGTGCGCTGTGCATATCCTTTCATCTGGATCACACGATCATTCAACCATATTTTGCCTTCTGCAAATCGTGTCTTGCGAAAACCTGTACGAGTACTTACTTCATCAAAGACTTGATTCTTATTGTCTTTTAGAATCGTCTGGACAGTATAAAGATACCCATATCCCCAACTCCAGAAATGGAGATTATTTACTTTGGAAGCAGCTTTCACTACCCTTGTTTCGCCACCTTGTAAGGTTACTTTCTCACCTTCGAAGCTTTTCACCTGTTTGCCGTCAGCATCCAGCAAGACCACCTGGTAGCTAAATTGGCGTGGTTCACGACTGTCGTTTTTTACTTCCGATTCTGCATGGATGGTGGCAGTGCGTCCTTTTACGTCGATGTCTTTAGCATAAATATAAACTCCGGTAGTTTTCAGATTACTGTATAAAGGAAGAGTCTGATACACTTCATCTGTAACGTACAAGAATACATTCTTGGGCAGACCACCGTAGTTTGCGTTGAAGTTACGGTCGTTCCACTGGAACTTGGAGTTAGTACTTTTTTCGCGATACATCCAGTCATTGTCCGTACGTACTGCCAGTACATTGTCACCTTCTTTAATATAAGGTGTCAGGTCGAAGCCTGCCGCCATTACTCCGTTTTCGTGCTTTCCCAGATATTGTCCGTTCAAATAGAAGTCACCGGCTTGGCGCACTCCTTCAAATTCGATGAATACTTTTTGTTTTTTACCGGAAGCCGGAATCCGAAAGTGTTTCCGATACCATACCACTGTGTCCGTCAGCTGTTCGATGGACACTTTGAAGGCTTCATCTTCATTAAAGGCATGCGGTAAAGTGACCGCTTTCCACCGGCTATCGTCGAATTGAGATTGTTTAGCTTCGGGAAAGTCTCCGATTTGCAGACGCCATTCACTGTTGAAATTGTATTTTTTGCGTTCGAAAGCGTGACTATCAACAATAGCCAGCACTGCAAACAGAAATACAAATAGAAAGAGTTTGTTTCTCATGATTTCTTAATGATTAATTTTTCATTGGCAAAGAAAGTACATCAATGAAAGAAACACCCCTTAAATTAGTACGGAAAACCTGTAAGATCATACGTCGGCATCATTTATGGGTTCATTTTCATCTTCAGACAGCTTTTTCCGATAGGCAGATGGAGATACCCCGAATTGGTTCTTGAAACATTTACTGAAGTAGAACGGATCGTTGATACCTACGCTATAGGCGACTTCGGCTATGGTGAGATCTTCTGTCAATAACATTTCAGCAGCCTTTTTCATCCGCATGACACGTAAATATTCGTAAGGAGAATAACCGGTCACTCCCCGTACTTTTTTATAGAATACAGTACGTCCTAGTCCCATTATTCCGGCAAAGTCATTGACCGAAAAATCGGTATCGGTCATGTGCTCATTCAATACTTCATTCAGCTTTACCGAGAACTTCTGATCCTTGTCATTGGTACAGATAATGGAATGAGCCAATCCCGGTTCGTTAGAATATTTTTGGCGCAGTTTATCCCGTAGCTCGATTAACTTGAAGATTCTTGCCAGTAGTAAAGAGACATTGAATGGCTTCGTGATATACGCATCAGCTCCGGATTCAATTCCTTCCTGATATTTCTCTTCTATATTGAGGGCAGTCAGTAATATGATGGGGATATGGCTGGTGGTAAATTCATTTTTAAGTTTGCGTGTCACTTCAAATCCATTCATTCCCGGCATCAGAACGTCACAAACAATTAAATCAGCATCATACGTACTTGCTTTTTCAAAACCGGATGTTCCGTCAGCAGCTACTTCAACTTCAAAGTAAACTCCTATTTCTTCTCTTAGGAATTCACGGATATCAGTATCATCTTCTATAATCAAAACTTTGCGTTTGTTCAAAGGATCGACAGGAGGCTGGAAAGTATCCTCTGACGTTTCATTTCTGAGAAAATCTTTGGAGTGCTGTTCCTCTTCTTCGGTTAATAACTGATTGGGAATCAGGAAATCTTTCTCCTGATAGATATCAGAATTAGTCGGCAATAGGACGGTAAAGACAGAACCGCCTCCCTCATTTTCATCATAACTGATATTACCTTTATGTACCTGTACCTGTTCGTGTGTCAAGTGGAGACCTACTCCGACACTGCTATGAGAGAAGCTGCTTTGCATGAAACGCTTGAACAGTTCAGAACGTTTTTCTTTGGGTATGCCGATCCCGTTATCTATGACTTGTATACGAAGCTGTTGCTTGTCTTCCTGAATATCTATTTTGAATATAATCTTTCCGTTAGAAGGAGTATACTTGAAAGCATTGGATAGGAGGTTGTAGGTAACCTTGTCTAAATTGCCTTTATCAATAAACATTTTATAAGCAGGTTGTGACGGCTCAAAACTGAAATCGATGTTTTTGGACTCGCTTGTATCCTTGAAACTCAGGAAGATTTCATAAAGGAAAGCAATGACGTCCGTCTCTTCCAAAGATAAGGCCAGTTTGTTTTTCTGCATCTTTCTGAATTCAAGTAGCTGATTGATGAGGCGTAACATTCTCTGAGTGCTTTTATCCATGGTTTTTAAAGGACGTTGCATCTCTTTGGGAGGATTCTCTATATTGATTAGCTTGTTGAGAGCACCTTGAATCAGAGTAAGCGGTGTACGGAATTCGTGGGATATATTGGTGAAGAATTCCAGCTTATATTCGGTCAATTGCTTCTCAACAGCGATGCGATTGCGTAATCTGTTGAAATTTCGTATGATATGGAAACTGAAATAACAGACGATTCCAATGAATACCAGATAAATCAGATAGGCCCAGGTCGTCTGCCAGAAAGGAGGAGCTATGACAATCTCCATAGTACTTTCTTCCCCCCATACGCCGGCTACATTGCAGGCTTTCACTTGCAACTGGTATTTACCGGGAGGAAGATTACGGTACGTTGCCAAATTTTGTGCTGAAGGGATGCTCCATTCCGAATCATATGGAGGCATCCGATAAGAATATTTGGATGCTCCGCTTAAAAAGTTGAATGTTGAAAAGGCAATGACAAATGAATTTTGATAATGTTTCAAGTTTAACTGCCCTGTATAGGACATGGTTTCGTTGAGAGGGGAATCATCCATACCGGGCAACATATGCGCTCCATTGATGTGAAGCCCTGTGAATACGGTCGATGCAAGTTTTTCCATGTTTTCCACTTTATTGGCATCGAGAACTACCAGGCCGTAGTTCGTACCGAAAAGTAATCTTCCGTCAGCATTTATGCAAGCGGTATTTTCAGAGTATACATTCCCTAGTGTATGTGAAGAAAAATAATAATTCTCTATTTGCTTGGTGGCGAGGGTGAAGCGGGAAATGCCATATTCGGTCGCAATCCACATTTTGTTGTCCTGATCTTCAACAATCGACTGTATGACTCCGTTGGGCAATCCGTCTTTAATACTATAACAATCGAAAGTCAGATGTTGGTAGTCATTTCCCGGATAGCAGATGGCAAAGCCTGCTCCCGTTGTTCCAATCCACATATTTCCTTCATGATCATTCACCAGACAGCGGATTTCATTGCTGGGGAATGTTTCATTGACATGATTGTAAAGTACGTAATTCTTGGGGGAGTTGATCAGTGAGTCCGGATGGAAGATATAAATACCGTTGTTGGTACCCACCCACATCATACCGTTGCGGTCTTCCTGTATGACGCGTACCCGTTTTTCTCCATAACTGTCTTGAAAGAAATGCTTGAATTGATAACCGTTGCCTGTTTTGACAGCCAGATTCAATCCTCCGCCAAATGTTCCTATCCACATCCGCCCTTTGCGGTCACGGTAGATTAAGTAGACATTGTCGTTTGATAAGGAGTTATTATCCTTACTGTTATATCGGTACCATTGGTCAGCCCCGATACGTAATCCTATACCACGCATACCCAACCATAACTGTCCTTCATTATCTTCGCACATACTGTATACGTTATGTGTAAACTTCTCTCTACGAAGTATATTTTTCAGGTCGGCATCATATTCATATAGGGTACCCATGCGGTTTGCCATATATACATTACCGTTTTTGCCACGTAAAAGCATACGTATCGTGTTGGAGCGGTCAGAAGCATCTTCGCTATTCGGATAGATACGTAACGTTCCTTTATTCAGAATCTCCAGATGAGATAATCCGGAGAATTCGGAACTCACCCAGATACCCCCGGAACGGTCTTCAATGATATATTGCAGATAATTGGAATTGATATGGCTGGAGTGACTGACTTCAAAAGTGAAGTGCTGCAGATCGCCGGTATTCAGATCGTAGGCAAAGAGTCCGTTTCCGTAAGTCGTAATCCAGATGATATCCCGTGAATCATGAATGATAGAGTAACGTTCTACATCGATATATCCCAAATGCTCGGATGAAAGAAACTGAAAATGTTTGATGTCGCCAGTGCTGGTATTGACATACCATACGTTGCCGGTATAGTTGTGTACCCATGCATTCCCTTTATTGTCTCTGGTGACGTTACCGTTTTTAATATTCAGGCGGGAGAACCGGCGCAGCTTTCCCGTTACGGGATCTAGGATGTAACTGCCAGTGGCGGTAAACATCACCCATTGATGTTGCAGGCGGAGGCTTCCGGTGATTACACCTGTATCTCCGAGTTCGGTTAATGAAGCGATTTTCTCCAGTCGGTTATTGGAAAGAGAGTGGCGGTAGATTTCTTTTTTTCCGGTAATGATGCAGGTATATTGGTCATAAGAAAAGATATGTTCCCAGCTTTCTCCCTGTGTATCCATTGCTTCCAGTTTGCCGTCATGGTATTTCCATAATCCTTGCTTGGTTCCTATCCATACATGTCCGGGGCTGTCATTGCTTTCGTAGACAAACAGTACCTTGTCAGAAGATAGGTTGCCTAATTCTTTTTTGTATGCCTGCGACGAGAACTGGCCATCCTGATAGACGACACGACGGCATCCGTTATTGTTATCCCACAACCAGATAGACTGGTCGGATGCAATGATTTTTTTCGAATAGCTCTGTTTGTATTCTCCGCAACCGGTGAAATCGACGAAGCGCCCATGTTTTAAATCGTAACAGCTATATAAAGAAGAGAGGGTGGCGATCCATAAAAAACCGTTAGAGTCTTCTTCCATATTCCGGATGCGTGGGTCGGCCAATGAAATCGGCAGATTAGGGTCCGGGTAGATACTGACAAAAGAGTTGCCGTCATAATAGCTTAATCCGTTGACGGTTCCCATCCACATAAATCCCTTGCTGTCCTGAAACATATATCGGATTGAATTATTCGCCAGTCCGTCACCGGTGGTCAGTTTGTTCGAACGTATCTCGACAGATGCATGTACTGAACTGAGATAGAAAGATAAGAATGCGAATATCAGCAGTGCATTTTTCATATTTGATTTCTACGATTCTACATTATTATTAATGGTTACAAAGTTAATTTTCTTTTTAGAATAGAGGATGTAATAGCGTACGGAAAAACAAAGAAACGATGTATTATCGTTCATTCTTGATGTAAATCTCAGGTGAAATACGATTTTCTAGGCTTTGTGTACGCATGTACATTCTAAACTATAAAGAAAGCTGTAATTTAGCGGCATGAAAACGGTAACTGGAAAAAACTTCCGGTTACAGAATATTTGTTTAGAGGTAGAAGATAAGAGTCAGGTAATAAAGAAGCACATTAACAACAGTAAAATGGAAATCAGTTTTCAATAGGTTTTTAAATATAAGCATAATGAAAAAGCATATAGGTATTAGTCTTTTTTTTATGGGGTGTTTCCTGTCTCTTTCGGCTACGAATTATTTTGTAGCTACCAATGGTGATGATTCAAATGCGGGCACGCTTGACAAACCTTTCGCTACTTTACAAAAAGCGCAGTCAAAAGTCGTTCCCGGAGATACGGTATATATTCGCGGAGGCGAGTATCGGATACGGGAAGAGCAGATGATGGGAGGAGATCATTTGCGCGCTTATGTTTTTGAAATGAATAAAAGTGGCACTCAGGCCAAGAGAATCTGCTATACAGGTTATCAGGATGAACGTCCGATATTCAATCTGGCTGAAGTAAAGCCGGAGGGTAAACGGGTATCTGTCTTTTATGTATCAGGCTCTTACCTCCATTTCCGCAATTTTGAGATTATCAAAACACAGGTTACTATCCGGGAGCATACTCAGTCGGAGTGTATATACAATCAAGGTGGAAATCATAATATTTACGAGAATCTGGCGATACACGATGGCATGGCTATTGGTTTTTATTTGGTGCGGGGAAGTAATAATCTCGTACTGAACTGTGATGCTTATAATAATTATGACCCTGTATCTGAGAATGGTACCGGTGGAAATGTGGATGGCTTCGGTGGGCATCCGGCTTCTGCCTCCTATACGGGAAATGTGTTTAAAGGATGTCGGGCCTGGTACAACAGTGATGACGGTTTTGATTTGATAAAGGCACAAGCAGCTTATACGATTGAAGATTGCTGGGCGTTTTATAATGGATATAAGCCCGGAGGATTTGTGGGTGCGGGAGATGGTACAGGGTTTAAAGCGGGTGGCTATGGTATGCGCTCAAAAGTGAAGATGCCGAATGAGATTCCACACCATGTAGTGAAGAATTGTCTGGCATATAAAAACAAGAACAAAGGATTTTATGCCAATCACCATTTGGGAGGAATTTCCTGGTTCAATAATACCGGTTATCAGAATCCGTCTAATTTCTGTATGCTGAATCGTAAGTCTGCCGGAGAAATAGTGGACGTGGACGGATATGATCATATTATTCGGAATAATTTGTCATATAAGCCGAGGGCTGCAGGAAAACATATTGTCGATGTGAATCGGGAGGAATGTACGATTATCAATAATTCTTTTCTTCCTGTAGATATGACCGTAGGTGAGGATGATTTTGTGAGTTTGGATCCTGCTCAGTTAACATTGCCTCGCAAAGCGGATGGAAGTCTGCCGGATATTGATTTTCTGAAGTTAAAAAGAAATAGTAAATTATATGATGCGGGAATCGGTTTTCAATTCTCTGCGCAGAATCTTTAAAATATTGTTCTGTTATTGAAGAAAAATAGCTGCATGATAGATCTATGTTGATATAATCCGCATAGATCTATCGTACAGCTTGAAGAATGAGATCTTTCTGTAGATTCAGATATTAGAGAATAAGACGTTTGATCTCCTCAGCGGTATCTACAATATATTGAGGACTGAATTCTTCCAGTTCGGCACGTGGGCGGAATCCCCATGTTACTCCACAAACTGTCACTCCGGCATTAGCAGCCGTTTGCATATCCACGCCGGAATCACCCACGTACAGCACTTCTTCTTTGGTTACTTTGGCAACTTCCAGAATATCGAATACAACGGTTGGATCGGGTTTAACCTTTATCCCTTCACGTTGCCCGAACACAGCGGTAAAATGGATTTCCGGAAAATAATGGTCAATCAACTTTTGGGTGGCTGCCTGATATTTGTTGGAAGCCACAGTAATTTGAATACCTGCATCCTGTAAGTATGAGAGTAATTCCGGAATACCGGGATAAGGGCGGCTGTCATCGGCATTATGAATGTCATAGTAAGGGACGAATTCCTTGCGTACGCGCAGTACATTCTCTTTGGACTTTTCTCCTTCCGGCAAGGCACGCTCAAAAAGTTTGTCGATGCCGTTTCCTACCATGAAGTTATATTTCTCGATCTCATGTGTGGGATATCCTAACTTATTCAAGGCATAATTTGTACTGTGTGCAAGGTCGGCAATGGTATTCAGTAATGTACCATCCAAATCGAAAATGACTAGTTTCTTCATTGAACTTCTTGTTTTTTTATGTTAATCCTGTTTTCCTTTCTTTCTGCTTACAAAGATAGGAATAAAAAACGAATCATTTCCTTGTAATTCGGAACCAGTCTACATCTGTCCATCCTCCATCATTGGTAACAATAGCCGGACGGGTACAGAACATGCCGACTTTGGCGCCAATCCATTGTCCCTCCCTTGCCTGAAAAGGGTTGCCTAATGGCAAGAACTTCTTTCCGTCAAGGCTATAACTGAAGTTGCATATCACAATGAGGTCGTTACCTCCTTCACTGGCTTTAATTTTCTTGCCGTCGCAACTGAAACGTACCTTTAGGTATACCGTGTTTTGGGTAAGACCGACAGAAGAGTTTACCTGTTCCGCTTCTCCTTTATCTGCTTTTTTACATTCAATTTGAGACAGCACAAGACCTTTGTCCGTATTTTCCAGAATCAATCCTGCATAATCCCTGCCCATTACTACCAAACCTGTACGTTCACCTTTCAGTTTGGGATTAGGCATGAAGGTCAGTTTCATTGTGGTGGTGAAATTGTCCGAAGGAGTTTTTTGCAACAACAGATTAGCTACATCCCACAAATTCTTATAATCCGCTACTACCGGATAAGAGTATAGTCTGACATAACTTTTGTCTCCGGCATAATATGCCCATTTCTCATTGATATTAGCGTGCCACTGCCATTGCGGAGAGAGTATATATCCGTCGAATTCGTCGCTTTCTTGCGGTGTACAGATGGGATATATCTTTCCTACATTCGGCTTTTTGTAGGTCATTACCGGTTCGCCGCAACCGTCACCATCTTTGTCGATACCGATTACAGGCCAGTCATTCACCCACTTCATCGGTTGCAAGTGAACAAGGCGACCATAAGCGCCTACATCCTGAAAGTGGAAGAACCAGTCTTCTCCGGAAGGAGTGTCTACCCAAGCTCCCTGGTGAGGTCCATTGACGGGAGAATCACCCTGCGCCAGTACAGTTCTCCATTCATAAGGACCATACACATTTTTAGAACGGAGTACTACCTGCCAACCGGTTGGCACACCGCCTGCCGGATGGAAGATATAATAATAGCCGTTCCTTTTATAAAACTTCGGGCCTTCACACGTCTGGTGTGCTTCGTGACCGTCGAAGATAATGCGTGAGGGGGTGATGGCTTTGGTCGCTTCCTTATTCAATTCACAGATGGTGATTACACTTTTCAGTCCGGCACGGCTTCCTGCATAGGCGTGTACCAGATATACTTTTCCGTCTTCATCCCAAAGCGGGCAGGTATCGATGATTCCTTTTCCCGGTTTAACCAGAACAGGTTCCGTCCACGGACCTTGCGGGTCTTTGGCTTTTACCATGAAAGCGCCTTGATCCGGGTCTCCCCAGAAGATATAAAACTCTCCGTTATGGTGGCGGATACTGGGTGCCCAGACACGGTTGCCGTGTTCCGGACGTTCCGGTGTTTCAATAGGGGTGAGGGCATAGGGAACAGCAGCTCCGATAATCGTCCAGTTCACTAAATCCTTGGAATGTAGAATCTGCAATCCCGGCAGACAGTTGAAGCTGGAAGAAGTCATATAGAAATCATCTCCTACGCGGCAAGCGTCCGGATCGGAATAATCGGCATAGAGCACCGGATTTTTGTATTTACCATTTCCGAGATCGGAAACCCATACTTCGGATACATAGTTTTTCTGTGCTACCGCAGTGAAAACAGTTAGCAGGCAAAAAGCTAAAGTCTGTGTCAATCGTTTCATGATATAGGTATAATAGTTTGATATTAAAGATTCAGTTGAAGTCTCTCAATGGGGCAAAGGTAAAAAAAAGACTCCGCACAAAGGAGTAATAATTGTGCAGAGTCGGTATAAAAACTGGTAAATACTCCAGTATTTGATTGTTTAACTGTATTTGTATGCTTTGTTTAATGAATATCTTTTATTTTGACCGTTACCGGATGTGCCAATTCTTCTTTCCATTCGCGGAGATAAGCGAACCATGCTTCCGGTGTCTTATAGCCGAAAGTTTCTTTCATGGAAGTGAAAGTGGTGTGATACTGTAAGTATTTGCTTCCCGGAGATGTGATGGTGTAGAGGTAGTTGTCTTTGTCTTTCTCTTCCGATTTCACATATCGTTGGGGAATGCAGGTCCCAAGACCTACTGTTTCTTTGGCATATTTCACGGTATCGTTTACCGGCCAGTCTGTTCCCCAACTGCCGACAAGCCCTTTGTGATCCGAGTAAGATTCTGCGGTACCGACAATATCCTGAACGCCTGTACAGAACACTTCGTTCTTAATCGGCTCGTCGAAGAATGCCTCGATACGAAGATCACGGTGTCCGGCATAGAGTGTGTAACGGGTCATCATGTCCAATTCCGCATTTTGATATTTCCAGCCTGTCACTTCGATTTCTGCGATGACACGCACCGGACCGTAAGAGATGATACGTTCCGTACGGGTAGCCACCGGAGTGATATGAGTTGCTTTCTTTCCGTCCCATCCTTTGAAAGCACCCGGACCGCAACTGTCGAATACCCGGAGGACATCGTCACCGAATCCTCTTGCTAACTGTTCGTCAGTAGGGTAGAACTGAGATTCTTTGATTTCCAGTCCTTTATTGAACTTACCGTAGATATCCGGTGTCTGTTTTTCGTTAAAGTAAAGACGATAGCCTACCAGTTCCGATTCCAGTACAGGACCATGAGGACGGACCATACTATATATATTACTTGTACCAGGGACAGTGATTGCCTGTACTGACTGATGCTTTCCTTTTCTCGGGTCAGCAATGAACATTTCCGCATAAACCCGTGCCGGATAGGTTTTCGTACTCTTTTCAGAAGACAGGGTTACCTGAAATGTTTTTCTTCCGTGAGCAGGGAGGCTGGTAACGAATGCCAGTTCATCCATCTTACGGTCTCTGTTCAGGTCGTCCAGCTGAGAAGGAATTTCAGTGCTTCCTTCCATTACTACGGCAGACTTTACTTTAAATCCGGTATGCAAGTCACGCAAGTTGATTACTACCGGTTCATCCGTCTTGGCACGGTTCCAGTTATTGTTTACTTCTACAGTAATGGTTTTCTCCTGTTTTTGAGCCCAGGCGGACAGAGAGCAGCACCCGACAAGGAGTGTGATGATAAAAATATTCTTCTTCATGATTTTAAGGCATGATATTATACGTCGTATTTCTTTCTGCAAAAGTAATTGAAAAAATAGCAGACCGGCTTATCTTTGGAAGATAAATTAGTCTGCTATTTGAGCTTTTTACTCTATATAATGATTTTGTGGTTTTCTGTGGTGGAATCTCTTATTTGAAATTCAATATCTGTCCTTTGGCGTCAATCTCTTCATAAGTCTCTCCATCGACTTTCAGATTCTTGGCGCTTTTGACATTCAGTATATTCTTTCCTTTGGTTGATTCTACATAAATATTTTCGAGTGTGACACCGTCTACCTGACTGATAACGACTCCGTCAGTAGCTTCCGTCATCACAACATTCTTCACAGTTACGTTACGGATAGGCATTTCCGGAAGTCCGTTGAAGAACATCGCACGTCCCGAACCTCTGCAAATGACATTTGATATATGAATATCACGGAACGCAGGAGTCTCTTCGGTTACAGGAGGAATCGCCGTCTTCATACGGCTCAGCAGATCTTCTTCCGATTCTTCTCCGGCTCCTTTGCCACCATAGAACAGGTCGAAAAGTAACGGTTCGTTCGGTATATTGATCATATTGATGTTATTGATATAGATGTTTTCTACAACACCGCCACGTCCGCGGGTACTTTTGAAGCGCAGACCTACATCTGTTCCCAGGAATGTACAATCTTCTACATAGATATTCTTCACACCACCGGACATTTCACTGCCTACTACAAATCCGCCATGCCCATGTAATACCGTATTATTCTTTACGATTACATTCTGGCAAGGTTCTCCGCGGCGGCGGCCGTTCTCATCTTTGCCCGATTTGATACAGATGGCATCGTCACCCGCATCGAATACACTATTCAGGATCAGTGCATTCTTGCAAGATTCCAGATCGAGTGCATCTCCGTTCTGTGAATACCAGGGATTGATTACCTGAATATTATTCACTGTAAAGTCTTCACATGACAACGGATGCAGACACCAGCTCGGTGAGTTCTTGAAAGTGACTCCTTCCAGCAAAATCCTCTTGCTTTTCACGAAATTCAGTAATACGGGGCGCAACCATGCACGGATTTCATTCCATTCTTCGTCCGTGTTGATGCCTTCGGGCACATTGAAGTCTTTGCAGGCCATTGCACCTTTCAGCGAACCGGCGGTAGGATACCATATTCTTTCCTGTTCATCGAGTACACCACCCGATTTTACCAGTTTATTCCATTGCGAAGCTGTTAGTTTTTCCTTCTTCACCGGGCGCCAGCAGTCTCCGTTTCCGTCAAATATTCCATATCCTGTGATAGCGATATTCTCTGCATTACGAGCAGAAATCGGTGATTGACAGCGGCGTGTTTCCAATCCTTCGAAAGAAGTGGGGATGATAGGATATGCTTCAAAATCACCGGTGAAGAGTATCAGGGCATTGCGTTCTGTATAAAGATTCACGTTGCTGAGCAGTTCGATAGGTCCGGTCAGCCAAGTGCCTTCTGGGATGATAACTTTACCTCCGCCACGTTGGTTTACTTCTTTTATAGCATCGTTGATTGCTTTCGTATTCAGGGTCATCCCATCCCCCTTGGCTCCGAATTTAGAGATATTTACCTCATAGGCAGGAAAAACCGGCTGCTGTACTTTCGGCATTTCGAAAGGTAAATTCTGGTAAATGGTGTCATCTATTGCGTTTTCGCTTATTGCGCACTCACTTTGTTTGCATCCCGAGACAAACGGCAAACAACATACGACCATCCAGAGGAGTCTTCTTGTCATTGTGTTCATTTAGTAACTTTTCTATAGGGTTATACATTTATTGTTTTTCTGGTATTCTCTTTCGATTTCTAAGATGGCTTCTCATAACTCTTATCTCCCTCCGCAGGCGACCTCTCGCAGGCAGCCTGCCGGAAAGGAATAAGACAAATTCATGTTAACCTAATTCTAACCTTAAAATAAATATTATGAAAAAACCTCTTAATTATCATTGGCAAAGATAAGGGGGAAACTTCAGGCAGATGTGGAGTTATTGATAGAATACGTGTATTTTTTGTCATTTATGTCTAATATTTGCACACTTCTCGTGTTTTTATGCAGAAAGATACTATCTTTGCACAAAATTTAACTATTAGAAGATATGAGTAACAACTTGTTGAAAGGAAAAAGAGGAATTATCTTCGGTGCACTGAACGACCAGTCTATCGCCTGGAAAGTAGCAGAGCGCGCCGTGGAAGAAGGTGCAACTATTACATTATCAAATACTCCGATGGCTATCCGTATGGGTGAAGTCAATGCATTAGCTGAAAAACTAAACTGTCAGGTAGTGCCGGCAGATGCCACCAGTGTGGAAGATCTGACGAATGTATTCAAGACATCTATGGATATATTGGGTGGACAAATTGATTTTGTATTGCATTCTATCGGTATGTCTCCTAACGTGCGCAAGAAACGTACTTATGATGACCTTGACTATGGAATGTTGGACAAGACATTGGATATTTCGGCTGTATCGTTCCATAAAATGATTCAGTCCGCCAAGAAACTGAACGCTATTGCGGAATATGGTTCTATCGTAGCTTTGAGTTATGTCGCTGCTCAGCGTACTTTTTACGGCTACAATGACATGGCAGATGCTAAAGCCCTGCTGGAATCTATCGCACGCAGTTTCGGGTACATCTACGGTCGTGAGCATAGCGTACGTGTGAATACGATTTCACAGTCGCCTACCTTTACTACTGCCGGTTCGGGAGTGAAAGGTATGGATAAGCTGTATGATTTCGCTAACCGTATGTCTCCGCTTGGAAATGCAACAGCTGACGAATGTGCGGATTATTGTATCGTGATGTTCTCCGATCTTACCCGTAAGGTAACTATGCAGAACTTATTCCATGACGGTGGATTTTCCAGTGTAGGTATGAGTCTTCGTGCCATGGCTACTTACGAGAAAGGACTCGATGAGTATATGGACGAAAATGGTAACATCATTTACGGATAAAAGATTATGAAACTACGGATCTCTCTTCTTATTATTTTAATTAGTATGCTTTTCGCCTCCTGCGGGATAAGCACAGGAAAAGGTACGGAGCAGAAAGGAGAAGAGATTTCTGTTCTGAGATATGATAAGCTGTTGAACGAATATGTTCGTTCCAACAGCTTTTCTGCTATGCAGAAGTTGACGATGGACTACCGTATGCCGACGAAAATCCTGATTGAGGATGTATTGTCTATCGGTACGGTGAAAGATGATACCATTTCGCAACGTTTGCAGAAATTCTATTCGGATACGACTTTAGTCCGTTTGCTTAGCGACGTAGAAGCAAAGTACCCTAATCTGGATGAGGTGGAAAAAGGACTTAACAAAGGATTCCGGAAACTGAAGAAGGAAGTGCCTGATACAAAAGTGCCGTTTATCTATTCGCAAGTGTCTGCCTTCAACGAATCTATTATTTTGGTGGATTCTTTATTAGGGATCAGTCTTGATAAATATATGGGGGAAGATTATCCTCTTTATAAGCGTTTTTATTACGATTATCAATGTCGCTCGATGCGTCCGGAACGGATTGTGCCGGATTGTTTTGCTTTTTATCTTTTGAGCCGTTACGGAATGAACTATCATGA
>OKRU01002635.1_pt1:5000-15747 | contig 15747 bp, 7 predicted proteins | sample 1601131 | NCBI WGS metagenome assembly OKRU01 (sample SAMEA3541558, study PRJEB24748) | human gut metagenome | biome: human gut; feature: human-associated habitat; material: faeces | place: China | collected 2012 | reverse complement strand
AAAGTCTCCATTCCCGCACTTGATATGGGAATGGAAAGTTTGACACCCTTTCTTATTTTGACCAACGGCCGACACCAAGTTTCTTCGCAAGATTAACAAAACGGACTAATTTTATGTTGTATTTTATATATCTCAAACTCTTGTATTCTGAGAAATAACGACTACATTTGAATTCATTAAGCAGAGAATATACAAGTATGAAAAAAATAGCTGTACTGACAGCCCTGTTGTTTGCGGCCTTACAAATAGGATATGCCCAGAAAGTAGGCTTGGTTCTGAGCGGTGGCGGTGCGAAAGGTGCCGCCCATATCGGGGTAATCAAAGCTCTGGAAGAGAACGGAATACCTATTGATTACATAACGGGAACATCTGCCGGCGCGATCGTCGGTAGTCTCTATGCAATGGGATATACACCCGAAGAAATGGTTGAACTGATGCTCTCCGAGGAGTTCAGCTACTGGCAAACCGGAACGGTGGAAAACGAATACAAATATTATTTCAAACGCCCCGACCCGACACCGGAATTCGGGCACTTTTCCATAGACATGACCGATTCGTTACAAGTGAAAGCCAGTTTCCTTCCACAAAGTCTGATCAATCCGATCCAGATGAATCAGGCGTTTATGGCCCTGTTTTCACAAGCGACAGCAAAAGCCGGCTGGAATTTCGACAATCTCTTTGTCCCATTCCGTTGCGTGGCCTCGGATATCTACAGCAAAAAAGCTATTATCTTCAAAAACGGAGATCTCGGAGACGCTGTCCGTGCATCAATGACATTCCCCTTCTTTTTCCAGCCGATCTGGAAAGATAGCGTCCCCATTTTCGACGGCGGTATCTACGACAATTTCCCGGTAGGCCCGATGAAGGAGGCTTTCCATCCGGACTTCATCTTTGGTTCGACTGTGGCAGGCGGTAACAACAAACCTTCGTCCAATCCTTATAACCAGCTTGAAACAATGATCATGCAGAAAACGGAATACGACGTACCCGAAGACGAAGGTATGATGATAAAATTTAGCTTCCCTACCGTCTCCCTGCTCGATTTTCAAAAAGCACGGGATTTGATGAATATTGGCTATAAACGGACGATGGCGATGATCGACTCCATCAAGGCGCGTGTCCCCCGGCGTGTGGAACTAAGCGAAGTCAACAAACGCCGTGCGGCCTATAAGCAAGGCCTTCCTCCGCTGATTTTCCAGAATATATATGTGACAGGCGTAAATGAATCGCAAAAGAAATATATTGAATCCCAACTCCATCGTGATATCAATCATGAGTTCTCGATGGAAGAGTTCAAGCGTGCTTATTTCAAAATGCTAACCTATTCCAAGATTAAAGAGATATTGCCCCATGCCGTTTATAATCGGAAGGAAAAGAAGTTCGACCTGTATCTTGATGTCAAAATGAAGGAAGAGATCACGGTCGGATTCGGAGGCAACATCTCCTCCTACCAGGCCAACCAACTGTTTCTCGGACTGGGATACCAGTATTTGAGACGATATGCCGCCGATGTAAACGCCAACTTCCAGGTCGGCAACTCGTTCAGTGGCGCGATGTTGAACGGCCGTATCTATTTGCAGACGAGAATACCGACCTACCTGAATTGGCAAGGCGTATTCTCAGACAAAAAATACTCCGAAAGCCAGTCTTTGTTCTACGAAGACGTACTACCGGCTTTCATCCACCAGAAAGAATTGTACACGAAGGTCAAGTTAGGATTCCCATTCCTGAACCGTGCCAAAGCCGAGATAGGTTTTGCTTATGGCCGGCTGAATGATTATTATTTCCAGACCTCCAACAGCGCCGGCTATCAGACTGCCTGGTCCACGGGCGCCAAGCTCGCCGCCACCAAGGCCACGGCCGTGACGGCGGATCAGAAGGGCGGCTGGGACGGCTACTCTCTCGCCCTCGGCTTCGAGCACCTTTCCGGGCCGCACAAGACGTTGATCGGCGCCCAGTACTTTGATGGCGAACTTGCCAACAACTCCGACGTCGACTTCAAGCGTGCCGTATACGGCGCCGCCTATGAATATTCGTTCGCCAAGAACGTGATCGCCTACGTCGCGGTCAACTACAGCGACGCTTCGGGCGCCGGTTCCAAGGTCGACGATGCCTCCGCCACGGACACGGTCCAGGGCTTCCTGGGCATGAGCTACCTGTTCTGACCATGAACCATCAGGGGGGCCGCGGTCTGCACCTGAACGCTCCATCCACAGGGCCCCTGTCGTCAGACAGAGGCCCTTTCCCACGTGTGATCGGCACAGGTCAGTTCAACGGCTGAAGGTCCATAGAGAGGCCGGCTGCGAAAGCCTCATGGCCAACTGTGAGGTGCAGGCTGAAAAATCACGGCCTCCTCTTGTGACACTGTCGTTGTCCCAGTCGCCCACGGGAAAGGGTTTTTGCTTAGTCTGAAAGGCTTAAGGGTTCATGGCTAAGGGAAGATTCTGTGGGCAGTTCCGGTGGCGATGCGTAAACTTCTGCGCAACTGCTACTTAGCGACACAGGACCAATTTGTCGCAGCAGTTGAATCTTTTGAGGAGAAACAAATGAACTTCAAGACCAAGCTTGCCGTTCTCGCGATCGGTGCCGCCATGGGCTCCATGGCCTTCAACGCCTCCGCCTGCTCGACGGTCATCGTCGGCAAGGACGCCAGCGCCACGGGCAACATTCTCGTGGGCCACAATGAGGACAACGGCGGCCGCATTCTGACTGCTCAGCACTGGGTCCCGGCTGCCACTCACAAGGCCGGCGAAATGATCAAGTTTGAAGAGGCTGCCGCCTCCATTCCGCAGGTTGAAAAGACCTTCGGCTTCTTCTGGTCGCAGACCTTCGATCCGACCGGCGCCTCCTTCTCCGACGGCTTCGTCAATGAAAACGGCGTCACGATCGTCACGAATGCCTGCACGGGCATTTACAAGGACGACATCATGCCGACCAAGGATGGCGGCATCGGCTACGGCATCCGCCGCCTGATGGCCGAGCGCGCCACGAGCGCCCGTCACGCCGTCGACATCGCCATCGAGCTTCTCGGCAAGTACGGCTACTTCTCGGAAGGCCGCACGTATACGATCGCTGACCCGAACGAAGCCTGGCAGCTGGCCATTCATCAGGGCAATACGTGGGTCGCAAGGCGCGTGCAGGACAATGAAATTATCTACATTCCGAACAACTTCATGATGGACAAGGTTGACGCAACTGACACCAAGAACGTCATCGTTGCTCCGGGCATGATCGAGCGCGCCATCAAGAACGGTCGCTACAAGCCCGCCAAGGAAGGCGTCTACAGCGACTTCAACTACCGCGTTGCCGTCGCTCCGGCCGAACGCCGCTCCGCCGACTACAACTCCAGCCGCAACAACCTCGCCTGGAACAAGATCATCGGCAAGAACATCACGGATCCGGAACAGTTCCCGTACTCCGCCGTCGCCACGAAGAAGTGGACGGTTGACGACGTGAAGGACCTGCTGCGCACGCACGAACACGACATCCAGGAACAGGATGCCCAGTGGACGCATACGAACAGCCTCGGCATCTGCCGCGCCACGACGCATGAGTCCGAAGTGTTCGAAATGAACGCCAATCCGCTCCTCATCACCGGCTATCGCGCACTTGCTCGTCCGTGCGAATCCCCGTACATCCCGTTCTATCCGCTCGCTCGTCCGGCCGAAGGCACGGCCTTCATGAGCTGGGACAAGGCCACGGCCGAACACTTCAAGGGCACGCCGGAATACTTCGGCTGGCGCTCTGAATGGCCAGTCACGACGTTTGTCGCCGCCGCCAATACGTACGACTTCCAGCGTCAGGACCAGAAGGATGTTCGCGCCTTCGTCGAGAAGCTTGAAGCCGGCTGGGAAAAGGATGTTCCTGCCGTCACCGCTCATGCCAAGACTCTTCTCAAGGTCTCCAAGGAAAAGGCCGTCGAATATCTGCATGCCTACAACGTCCGCATGCTGAACGAAGCCCAGGCCGCCGTTGCTGAAAAGCTTGAGGAAAAGGCTCCGTGGACGCTCGCCGTCATGGCCGACAGCATCAATCCGAAGAGCGACGAAAAGGTTGAAGTGGTTCTCTTCTCGAGCGGCAAGCTCGACGCCACGAAGGCCGATCCGAAGCAGACCTGGGGCGGTGTGGGCCGCGCCTCCATTGGCAACAAGATCACGATGAGTCAGAAGCTCGCCCAGCCGGTCAAGGCGGAAGCCCGCGACGTTGACGGCGACGGTCTGAAGGACATGGTCTTCACGTTCACGCAGAAGGGCCTCGCCCAGAACATGCTCGCCGGCGCGAACTATGACATCTGGCTCCACACCTACGTCGACGGCAAGCGCGTCGCCGCCATGGACACCGCCTTCATCGAAACCGAAGGCTACAAGGGTCCCGCCAAGCGCACGCAGAACGCCGACCTCTAAGTCGTGAATCCTGCCCGCAGGCCTCCCGGTGAGGAACCGGAACCTGCGGTCGAGTCCATAAGCTCAAGAACAATCGAGGGCGTCTTCCGAAAGGATGGCGCCCTCGATGCGTTCAGTCGTCAGTACTCGAAGCTGTAGAGCACGTCGAACGCCTGATTGACGCCCGAGGCGGCTTCGAGGTAAAGGCGCGGCATCAGGCGGTAGCGCAGCGTGATGGTCGCGAGCGAGTCGAAGATGCCCACGCCGTACTTGAGCTGAAGGCCGGGGAGGATGTAGCCCGACACGACGACCTGCGAGCTTTCGCCCACGCCCGCCGTGTCGACGCCGAGATCCTTGATGCCCACCGCATTGCCGATCGCGCCGATGATCCTGCCCGTCTGCGAGACGCCGAGCCCCACAAGCGCCGAAGTGATCATCGAGTTGTCGTCGCTCGACGTGTCGAGCCCCTGTCCGCGAAGCAGATAGGAGAGGGCCTGCTGCTGGGAGAGTGCGGGTTCGGAGAACACCGTCACCTTCGGGCGCATGGCGTTGCCCGTGACGCGGATGCCCGCCGTCACGTCGTCCTCGATCGCCTCGGGATTGCGGATGGCTTCGATGTTGAGCTGCGGACGGCTGGGCGGCCCCGCGAAGATCACGTGACCCGTGCGCACGATGAGGTCCTGGCCGTAGGCGTGGAAACGCCCGTCGTCGACGTTGACCTGGCCGTTGAGGCCGAGGCCGCGCCTGGCGTCCTGCGTCACCTTGAGGTCGCCCGAGAGTTTCGCCTTGAGGCCGAAGGCGTCGATGAAGATCTGATCGCCCATGTGCACCACGATGTTGCTGTCGATCGGAATCGTGGCGGTCTTCGAGACCTTGGGCTTCATGTGGCGGTCAAGGAGCACTTCGTCAGACGAGACGCCCGTGGCTGTGGCGGGAAGATCCGCCACCGTGATCTGCGCGGCGGGCACCTCGATCCTGCCGTTGAGCGTCACGCGCTCGGACGAGGCCGCAAGCGAGACGTCGGGCGAGACGGTGACCTTGGCGTACGGGGGAACCGTGATGAGGATGCCGCTGCCTGAGGCATGCACGTTCGCCGTCGGGTGCGCCATGTCGCGCCACTGCGCGTCGCCCGCAAGGTCGAGCGCGCCCTGGCTCGTCTCGAGGCGGCCTTCAAGCGTGGACGTGTCGCCCGCGAAGTCGATCCGGATGTTCGAGGGCTTCATGACGAGGGGCACGGCGCCTTCGGAGACCCTTGCGTCCGTGAGCGCGATGCCGCCGTTGAGGAGCGGCTTGAGCAGCGTGCCCGAGAGCGCCACGTCGACGTTGAGCCTGCCCTCGACCTTTTCGTCCGAACCGATCAGGGTGTTGACGATCGACAGGTCGCCGCCGTTGAAGAGGATGCGGCCGTCTAGCCTGCGGGTTTCGGCGGGATCGATCACGGCGACCGTTGCCTTGAGGTCGGCGTTGTCGCGGATCTTTACGTCGAGCTCGGCCGAGGCGCGCGACTTGTCGGTGCGCGCCTTGAGGCTGACGGTGTCGAGATGCACGACGAGGGGCTCCTCGCCCGTCGTCTGCGTGACGGTCATGCCGCCCGCGTCGACGAGCGCATCGATTTCAGGCAGGCTGCCCGAGGAGAGGTCCCACTTCGCCTTGGCGGTACCGTTGACGGTGCCTGCCACCGTGGTGAGCGGCGGCAGCCAGGGCTTGAGGACGTCAAGTTCCCACTTGCGCAGTCTGAGGGTGGCCGAGCCCTTTTCGCCTGCGCGCAGCTTGTCGTCGATGCAGACGTCGCCCGGCTTGCCGACCCAGCAGTGAGGTTCGAGCACCGCCTCGGAGCTTGAGGCCTTGTAGACGAGGCCCGCGGCCTTGTCCTGATGCCAGCTGCCGATCGGCGTCGAGACGGTGCCGTTGGAGAGCGTGCCCTTCCAGACGAGGGACTTCGTGTCGAAGGCGCCCGCAAGCTTGAGTTCGGCGTTGACGGGCTCGCCCGAGAGATTCACCGTGAGCTCGTGCTTTCGGTCGGTGCCCTCGAGCCTAGCGACGATGTCATGAAGGACGAGGCTCTCGGAGAGGGCGCCGTTCGAGGCGTGCAGCATCATCGAGCCGCCGACTTCGCCAGAGGGCTTTGCGGAGATGTCGCCGCGAAGCATCAGGGCCTCGAGCCTGACGGCGTCGCCGTAGCGAAGGCCCGTGGCCGTGAGGTCGGCCTTGGCGACGGGCTCGGAGAGCGTGCCGCCGATCGTCACGAAGCCCGAGGCGCTGCCTGCGAGCTCCTTCATGTTTCTGCCCAGATCGGGCGCGTCCACCTTGATGTCGGCCTTGATGTTCTTGCCGTCGAGCATGGCGCGGCCCGTGAGTTTATTGGCGTCGAGCGAGACGCTCACGTCGGGGACGTAGACCTTCATGGGGCTCTGCGCGATGGCGGAGCCATGAACGTCGAGGGCGGCGTTATCGATCCTGCCCTTGACGTCGAATTCGGGAAGCTCGACCGACCAGCCCTTCTTGTCGATGCGGCCCGACGTGCGGGAGCTGCCCGAGAGGACGGCCTTGACGGAGGGCGCAAAGTGGGAGACGTCGAGGTTTGCGAGCTTCATGTCGCCGCGCCAGCGGAGCGCGTCGACCCATGTGATCTCGCCAGTGACGCGGCCCGTACCGCCCGCAGTCTTCGCGGTGAGCTCGTCGAGCGTGAGCGAGGTGAGGGTGCCGCGGCCCTTGAGGCCGGCGGTGGCGGACGGAGTGCCCGGCGCCTTGACGCCAAGTCCTGCATCGAGCTTCCAGTTGCGGACGTCGCCCGACATGCGCAGGCTGAAGGCGGAGAGCGAGGTCAGGTCGGCAGGGTTTGCACCTTCGAGCGGCAGCTTGAGGCTGGGGGAGACGAGCGTCATGGAGAACGGGAGGCCCGCAGTGGCGGGATCGGCCGCAAGCAGGAACTTGGCGGGCACGGGACCTTCGGCCACGGCCGCAAGCGAAACCTTGCCCATGACCTCGCCCACGAGCGTCACGTCGGCCTTCTCGCCGCGCACGGGCGCGACGGAGAGCCTGGTGTTCGCACGCAGGTCGAGCGGCCACTTGCCCGAGAGACGTGCGCGCCCCTTGAGGGAGCCCGTGGCTTCGGGCATCTTCAGGTCGAGGCGGCGGATCTCGACTTCGCTCGCCTTCATGGAGGCGTCGAGCCTGAGTTCGTCGATGACGACGGGCGAGGCGCCCGCAAGCTTGAGGTTGGTGGCCTCGAATTCGGAGACGTCGAGCGAGAAGGGAAGACTCACCTCGGGTAGCTCTGTGAGGAGCGGCTTCGAGAAGAGGTCGGCGAACATTTTGTTGAGCTCGGTCGCGTCGAACGTGATCACGGGCTTTCGGGCCTCGAACTTGGCCTTGATCTCGGCTGCGCGACGCTCGGCAACCTTCCTGTCCTCTTCGGCCCTTTCCTCGGCTGTCTTCTCGGAGCCGGGCAGCGCGACCGCAAGCGAGCGGATGCGAAGGGGGTTGACGGAGAGCGCCTCTCCGATCCAGAAGGCGGAGGCGCCGAAGTAGGCTAGCGTCACCTTCGTGCCGTCGGCGGTGAAGTCGAGGCTCGTGATTTCGGCGTTGTCGAGCGATACGGGCCACGGCATGGTGACGGGGCCCGTATCGGCGGAGGGGGCGGACGGGTCGGAGGGCGGCAGCGATGCGGAGTCGAGTACGCCGTGCGGGTGCAGGATCTCGAGCTTCGTAACGGCGATGCGGCGCTCGGAGAGGAGCGCGTCCCGGTCGAGCCTCAGCGTGATGCGGTCGGCGCCTGCAGTGAGGCCCGGCATCTCGTAGGAGAGGTCTGTGATCGTGAGGTCGAAGAAGCCGCCCTCGATCGAGCCCGCCTTGAGGCCGGGCACGAGGGGAAGGGCCGTGCGAAGCAGCATCTGCTGGCCCGACGGCGTGGCGACGAGCCATGCGAGGCCCGCGGCCGTCAGCACGAGAACGCCGCCGGCGCTGAGAAGAACTTTGGCCGAACGTCTCATAGTTCAGCTCCGAGACCGATGTAGAACTGGAGACCGTCGTCCTCGCCGGCGTCTGCGGCGACGGGTTTGGCGACGTCAAGCTTGACGGGACCCACGGGGGAGTTCCAGCGGATGCCGACGCCGGCGCCACGCTTCCAGTCGAAGCTCGCGAAGCTGTTGCTGGCTTCGCCCACGTCGAAGAAGACGGCCGTCCACCACTTGCCCGTGAGGTTGTACTGATATTCGATGCTGCCCGTCACCATGCAGGATGCGCCCGTGAGGCGTCCCTCGCTGTCGCGCGGCGAGATGGACTCGTACTTGTAGCCGCGCACGGAGCGGTCGCCGCCCGCGAAGAATCGCAGGTCGGGCGGGACTTCGTCGAAGTCGTTCGTCTTGATCTTGCCCGCGCTGCCGCGCACGACGAAGCGGTGTCCGCGCCAGGGCGTGCGGATGAGCGTGCCGTGGGCCTGCATGATGATGAAGTCGACGTCGCTGCCGAGATAATGGGTGCCCGTGTCGATGCTGTAGCGCTGGGTGTCGCCCCAGTAGGGCATCATGCCGCCCCTGCTGCGGGTGCGCGAGAAGCTGATGCTGGGATAGACGAGCATGGTGTTGCTCGAGACGCCTGCCTGCGTGAACGAGTCGAACATCCAGTGGACGCCGATCGAGCGTTGCCAGCCCGTGGAGAACTCCCAGTTGCGCGAGAGCGCGAGCGTCATGTTGTTGGAGTTCGTGTCGTTGACGACGTCTCGCTTCATGGCGCCTTGGGCGAGCCAGTATTCCTCAAGCGGATTGGCGACGACGGGAATCTTGTAGGAGAGGTCGACGAGTTGCTCGTCCGAGGAGACCTCGGTCGAGGACGAGAGGCTGTGGCCGCGGCTGTTGATCCATGGCTTCTTCCAGCCGAACTTGGCGCGCGGGCCCGTGTCGGTGGCGTAGCCGAGACCGACTTCGAAGATATTGGCCGCGCGGGGCGTGACGTCGCAGTTCATCGGCAGCTCGGTCGTGCCCGCATCGCGCGCGGCCTGGAAGTCGGGCGCGACGACTGCGGACTTGAACCATCCCACGGAGGCGAGCTTCTGGTTGAAGTCGCCGAGCACGTCGGCGTTGTAGTAGTCGCCCTTCTTGAAGGGCGTCATGTTGCGAAGAAGCTCCTCGTCGATCTGCGAGCCCGAGAAGGTCACGTCGCCGAAACGCCAGCGCTCGCCGGTCTCGTAGTCGATGGACCAGACGGCCTCGCGAAGAGGAATGGAGACGCCGAGCTGGCTCTTGACGAATTCTGCGTCGAAGTAGCCGAGCTGCAGGGCCGCGTTCGTGAGGGAGCTCTTGAACTCCTCGTATTTGGCGTGGTTGAGCACGTCGCCCTTCTTGGGGACGCGGCGCTTCTGAAGAAACTTGAAGACGCGCTCGTCGGCGCCCGGGCCCGTGACGTGCACGTCGACGTCGGAAATGAGAACGGGCTCGCCCGGAACGACCGTGATCTCGAGACTACGCTTGTCCTTGACCGTCATGGAGACCGCGGGCTGGTAGTAGCCGAGTGCGCGCAGGGAGAGCCTGACGGCCTTGTCGACGTTCATGCGGGCGGCGGGCGTATCGGTGTAGCCTGCCTTCTCGAGTGGTTCGACCCAGGCGCGGGCGTTGGCCGCCAGATCACCGTCAAGTCCCTTGATGTCGATCCTGAGCGTGTCGGCGGCGAGCGCGGAGGCGGAGCAGAGTGAAAGCGCCAGAACGGCGGTCAATGAACGGCGCACGGCGTATATCCTTCGGAGTGATGAACACGTGCCGGACGCAGGGCCCGGCCAATTCATGAGTGTAGCCCATGTGGCGCGCCCGCAAGGCATCAGTTGCAACCTCAAACCATTTGCCTGAAATCGAATGGGGCGCAGGCGGCGACGGAGGCTTTCAGAGCAGCGTGCGGGAGATGTCGGCGGGGGTGACGCGTCCGATGACGGGCGCGCATGCGCCTGTGAGGACGGTGAGGCGCAGGCTGCCGAAGGCGGCGTGCGTGGCGAGGACGGGGCGCTCCTCGGGATCGAGGACGACGGGACGGCTTTCTTCGTCGAGCGTGAGGCGCCAGCCCGATCCGCCGCGGTTGAGCTTGATTTCGGACTCCTTCATGCCCCAGGCGCGGAAGAAGGGTTCCGAGTCGCCGCTCTCGGCGCACTGGCGCACGATGGCGGAGGCGGCCTCGCCGAAGCTCATGCGGGACATGCCCTCGATGCTGCGCACGGGGCGCATCGTCTCAAGGTCGAGTCCCATGACGGGATCCTTGACGGAGGCGATGCCGAGCGCAATGCTCGTGCCCGTGTGGGCGATGCAGAGCGCGGTGCGGCGTCCGTCCTTGAGAAGATAGGGAGCGTAGGGCGGCTCCTCGACGAGTTCGGCGTCGAGAAT
>OKRU01002623.1_pt1 | contig 15825 bp, 14 predicted proteins | sample 1601131 | NCBI WGS metagenome assembly OKRU01 (sample SAMEA3541558, study PRJEB24748) | human gut metagenome | biome: human gut; feature: human-associated habitat; material: faeces | place: China | collected 2012 | reverse complement strand
CGCGCGAAAGGGTCAAGGGACGAAGTCCCTTGCAGGGTGCAGGGGCAGCGCCCCTTGCGTCTCCCCTTAGTTGGAAGCGTTGTCGAGGTTGGAGTCGTTCTTCCAGAGCATCTGCTCGCGCAGCTGCTTGCCGATGACTTCCATCGGGTGCTTGGCGAGGGCGTCGCGATGGCTGTTGAAGAAGCAGCGGCCGTTCTTGTTTTCGGCAATCCACTTGCCTGCGAACGTGCCGTCCTGAATGTCGTTCAGCACGGCCTTCATGTTCGCCTTGGTCTGCTCGTAGGGGAGGATGCGCGAGCCGGAGACGTACTCGCCGTATTCCGCGGTGTCGGAAATGGAGTAGTTCATCGCTGCAACGCCGCCCTTGTTGATAAGGTCAACAATCAGCTTCATTTCGTGAATGCACTCGAAGTAGGCGTTTTCGGGCTCGTAGCCGGCTTCCACCAGCGTCTCGAAGCCGCAGCGCATCAGCTCGACGATGCCGCCGCACAGGACAGCCTGTTCGCCGAACAGGTCGGTTTCGGTCTCGTCGTGCATGGTCGTCTCCATGATGCCCGCGCGCGCGCCGCCGATGCCCGCGATGTACGCCAGCGCGGTGTCAAGGCAGTGACCGGACGCATCCTGCTCGACCGCGACGAGGCACGGCACGCCCTTGCCCACCACATAGGTGCTGCGGACGGTGTGGCCGGGGCCCTTCGGCGCTGCCATGAACACGTCCACGCCAGCCGGGGGCACAATCTGCTTGTAGCGGATGTTGAAGCCGTGCGCGAAGGCAATCGCCTTGCCTTCGGTCAGGTAGGGGGCAATGTCCTGCTTGTACATGTCCGCCTGACGCTCATCGTTGATGAGAATCATGATGATATCCGCCTTCTGCGCGGCTTCCGGAACGGTCATCACGTCGAAGCCGTCCTTGACTGCCACGGGCCAGCTTTTGCCGCCCTTGCGCAAACCTACGATGACATCCACGCCGGAATCGCGCAGGTTCAGCGCGTGGGCATGACCCTGCGAGCCGTAGCCGATGACGGCGACGGTCTTACCGGTCAGCTTATTCAGGTCACAATCTTTTTCATAGTACATTTTTGCCATAGTCGTATTCTCCTTTTACTTTGGTCTGTTCGTCAATGGTGAATTGCCCGCGTTCCAGTGCAACCATGCCGGTGCGCACCAGTTCGAGGATTCCAAACTCCCGAAGGAGATTCTGGATGGCTTCAGCCTTGCTCTCATCGCCAATGACAGCAAGGGTCAGCGACGCCACGGAGACGTCGATGATGGAGGCGCGGAAGATGTTGGCAATCTGAATCACTTCGTTGCGCGTTTCGCTCGTGGCGGCGCTGACCTTAATCAGCACCAGCTCACGGCGGATTGCGTGTTCGGCGTTGAGCGTCTTGACGGAGTGAACGCAAATCAGCTTCCGCAGCTGGGAAGAAATGAGGTGCGTCTGATCCTCGCTGGCGAGGATTTCGATGGTGATGCGGGAGATGGCGGGATCGTCGGTCGTGCCGACGGCGAGGGACTCGATGTTGTAGCCCTTGCCGGAGAAAAGGCGCACTACGCGGGAAAGGACGCCCGCCTCGTTATCCACCAGAACGGCGAGGGTTTTGCGTGTCGGGGTGTTCATGGGGCTGCCTCCTTTCGTCAGTTGAGCATAAATTCGGTGATGTGACTGCCGCCGCCGACCATCGGGCGAACCTTCTCGTCGATGTCAATCATGCAGTCGATGATGTAGCCGTGACCGCACTGGAGTGCTTCCTGAATGGCTTCCTCCAGTTCTTGCTGGTTGCGCACGCGCCGACCGGAGAGCCCGTAGGCTTCCGCTAATTTGACGAAATCAGGCGCACGGTCAAGCGTTGTGGCTTCGTAGTGCTTGTCGTAAATCAGCGTCTGCCACTGGCGAACCATGCCCAGCGTGCCGTTGTTGAATACGATGTTGATAATCGGCAGATTGTAATACTGCTCGGTTGCCAGCTCGTTGCAGTTCATGCGGAAGCCGCCGTCGCCGGTGATGTGCAGGACGACCTTGTCCGGGTGAGAAACCTGCGCACCAATCGCAGCGCCCAAGCCGAAGCCCATGGTGCCAAAGCCGCCGGAGGTGAGCAGCTGACCCGGATAATCGAAGTGGAAGTGCTGAATCGCCCACATCTGATGCTGACCGACGTCGGTAGAGACGATGGTATCCTGCGGCGTGAGTTTGGCGAGGGAGAAAAGCACCTGGCTGGGGGTGAGGTGGTCGTCCGCCTCGTCGTACTCCGTCTCTGTTTTGAAGGAGAAAACGTACTGCTTCCAGTCGTCGTGCTTCATGCTTGGCACGCGCTCCAGCAGCAGTTCCAGTACGCGCCGCGCATCGCCGATGATGTGGTGGTCGGTCTGCACGTTCTTGTTGATTTCGCTGCGGTCAATGTCAATTTGGACGATTTTCGCGTTCTGAGCGAAGGTGGCGGGTTTGAGCGCCACACGGTCGGAGAAGCGGCAGCCGACGGCAATCAGCAGGTCGCATGCATCCACCGCCATGTTCGATGCTTGTGAGCCGTGCATACCGATCATGCCTGTCGTCAGCGGATTGCGCCCGCGGAAGCCGCCCGCGCCCATGACCGTGATGGCAACAGGGGAGTCGATGCGGTTTGCAAGCGCCTCGAATTCGTGGTGCGCCCGCGCGCGGACAACGCCGCCGCCGCAGATGAGCAGCGGCTTCTTCGATGCGGCAATCATTTCGACTAACTTGTCGATGTCGCGGTGGTCGGGTTCGGGCGCCTTGAAATTCTGGCTTGAACGCTTCATCAGCTTGCCCAAACGTCCGGACGTGCCGTGCGCCGAGCGGGGCAGCGGCTCGTAATCCGCCTTCTCCGCCGTCACGTTCTTCGGAATGTCAATCAGCACCGGGCCGGGGCGACCGCTGCGGGCAATGGCGAAGGCTTCGCGCACCACGTCCGCCAGTTCGTCCACCGAGCGCACCAGATAGTTGCACTTCGTAATCGGCATCGTGATGCCGGTGATGTCCACCTCTTGGAAGGAATCCTTGCCCAGCAGGGACGTGCCGACGTTGCAGGTGATGCAGACAATCGGCGAGGAATCCATATACGCCGTGGCAATGCCGGTGACAAGGTTGGTGCAGCCGGGGCCGGATGTGGCGAAGCATACGCCGACGCGCCCAGTCGAACGCGCGTAGCCATCCGCCGCGTGACACGCGCCCTGCTCGTGCGCGGTCAGAATGTGCTTGATGCGCCCGTCACCCTCATAGTTGTACAGCTCGTCGTATACATTCAGAATCGTGCCGCCGGGGTAGCCGAAAATGGTATCGACACCCTGTTCGACAAGGCATTCCATCAGAATCTTTGCGCCGGTACACTGCATGAAAGAACCTCCTTTGCTGTTTGAACGGCTTCATTGCCGCATAAGATTGATTCAGGTATATAGAAAAGCCTGCCGCCGAGAAGTTTGGCAGCAGGCTTTGCAAGAACTTGTCCATCCATGATGCGGAAATCCCATGCGCCTTTGCAGGGTTCAGGAAAGTCCATCAGCAGGCTTGGCAATACTGGCAAGGCAGTGCGTAACTTTCAGCGCGGAGAGACGGCTTCGTAATCATAAGTCGTACCAGCAGGCTAATCAGCAGCGCAATCAGAACCAGTAGTGCCAATACAGCATTCATGGTAACAAGCTCCATCCTTTCGTTTCGTTCCACCAAAATTGTAGCACAGAAATCGGGTCATGTCAATGTTTTTTCAATGTACTTCCAAATTCGATATTCTTCGTCTGTGAAAAGCTCGAAAAAGCGGGAAAAATCATGCGGTACAGGAATTCTATGAAATCATCAAATAATGATGAAAATAGAACTAAAACTTGTGGAAAATCCATCCGCTTTCCGAGAATATGGCATATGCTGTAAATTCGGATTTATCCGAACAATTTGCGCGGAAAGGGGAAAATCCTACGCCAATATTTCAAGGGAGAGGACACAGACCTCGTCTGTTTTCATCGCCCACTTGTCGCCTACACAGAGGCGAACTCCAGTGCAAAAGCACAATTTTGTAGAAAAAGCATATTGACAAATACCCTCATGGGGTATATAATCAACATACCCCGTGAGGGTATCTTATCACAGGAGGAATCAGTCCATGGATTGCTGCAATCATCAGTGTGAAGCCTGCCATAAGCATAAAGAGCGAACGCCGGAGGAAATGAAAGCCCTCATCAACCGCCTGAACCGCATCGAGGGGCAGGTGCGCGGCATCCGCGGCATGCTGGAAAAGGATGCCTACTGCGTGGACATCCTTGTGCAGGTGGCGGCGGCGAACTCGGCGCTGAACAGCTTTTCCAAAGAGCTGCTGGCCCAGCACATCTCCACCTGCGTGGCGGACGACCTGCGTGCGGGCAGCGAGGTAAAGCTGGACGAGCTGATGAATCTGCTGCCCAAGCTCATGAAATAAGAAGCCCTTTCCCGTGCATACTCAACGTAGGAGTGATATTTTATGGAACAATACAACGTTACCGGCATGAGCTGCGCAGCCTGCTCCGCCCGGGTGGAGAAGGCCGTGAGCAAGGTGCCCGGCGTTGCCAGCTGTTCGGTGAGCCTGCTGACCAACTCCATGGGCGTGGAGGGCACCGCCAGCTCTGCCGAGATCATCAAGGCCGTGCAGGATGCCGGTTACGGTGCCAGCCCCAAGCGTGCGGGCGCGGCGGCTGCCAGCGCCACCAGCGCCGACCTTGACGCACTGGCCGACCACGAGACCCCCAAGCTCAAGCGGCGGCTCATTGCGTCGCTGGGCTTTCTGCTGGTGCTGATGTACTTCTCCATGGGCCACATGATGTGGGGCTGGCCCCTGCCCCGCTGGTTCGACGGCAACCACATCGCCATGGGCCTTGTGCAGCTGCTGCTGGCGGGCATCGTCATGGTCATCAACCAGAAGTTCTTCATCAACGGCTTCAAGGGCCTCCTCCACGGCTCGCCCAACATGGACACGCTGGTGGCCATGGGTTCCATGGCAAGCTTTGTGTGGAGCACCTACGCCCTGTTCGCCATGACCCGCGCGCAGGTGGACGGCAACAGCGAGCTGGTCATGCACTATATGATGGAGTTCTACTTTGAGTCCGCTGCCATGATCTTGACCCTCATCACGGTGGGCAAGATGCTGGAGGCCCGCTCCAAGGGCAAGACCACCGACGCGCTCAAGAGCCTGATGAAGCTTGCCCCCAAGACCGCAACCCTGCTGCGGGACGGTTCCGAAGTGACCGTGCCCATCGAGCAGGTGCAGAAGGGGGACATCTTTGTGGTGCGCCCGGGCGAGAACATCCCCGTGGACGGCATCGTGCTGGAAGGCACCAGCGCCGTGAACGAGAGCGCCCTGACCGGCGAGAGCATCCCCGTGGACAAGGCTGCGGGCGACAAGGTGAGCGCTGCCACCACCAACCAGTCCGGTTTCCTGCAGTGCCGGGCCACCCGCGTGGGCGAGGACACCACCCTTGCCCAGATCATCCGGATGGTCAGCGATGCCGCCGCCACCAAGGCCCCCATTGCAAAAATCGCCGATACGGTGTCCGGTTTCTTCGTGCCTGCGGTCATTACCATTGCGGTGGTCACCACCATCGTGTGGCTGCTGCTGGGCCGGGAGCTGGGCTATGCGCTGGCCCGCGGCATCTCCGTGCTGGTCATCAGCTGCCCCTGTGCGCTGGGTCTGGCAACGCCGGTGGCCATCATGGTGGGCAACGGTCTGGGTGCGAAGAACGGCATCCTGTTCAAGACCGCCGCTTCGCTGGAAGCTGCAGGCCGCACCCAGATCGTGGCGCTGGACAAGACCGGCACCATCACCAGCGGTGAACCAAAAGTGACCGACATTCTGCCCGCCGAGGGCGTTTCCGAGACGGAGCTGCTCACCCTTGCCGCCGCACTGGAGCGCAAGAGCGAGCACCCGCTGGCAAAGGCCGTGCTGGCCTGCACCGACGCGCAGAAGCTCACCGCCCCCGAGGTGTCCGGCTTTGCCGCACTGCCGGGCAACGGTCTGGCCGCAAAGCTGGACGGCGTGGAGATCTTTGGCGGCAATGCGTCCTTTATTGGCACCAAAGTCACCGTGCCCGCACAGCTGCAGGAGAAGGCCGCAGCCCTCTCCGCACAGGGCAAAACGCCCCTGTTCTTCGGCGGAGCAGGCCGTCTGCTGGGCATCATCGCGGTGGCCGATACCATCAAGGAGGACAGCCCGCAGGCCATCCGGGAGCTGCAGGCCATGGGCATCCGCGTGGTGATGCTCACCGGTGACAACCAGCGCACCGCTGCTGCCATTGGCAGGCAGGCCGGTGTGGACGAGGTGATCGCAGGCGTGCTGCCCGACGGCAAGGAAGCGGTCATCCGCCAGCTGCAGGCATCCGGCAAGGTGGCCATGGTGGGCGACGGCATCAACGATGCCCCGGCCCTGACCCGTGCCGACACCGGCATCGCCATCGGCGCAGGCACCGACGTTGCCATCGACGCGGCGGACGTGGTGCTGATGAACTCCAAGCTGTCGGACGTGCCCGCCGCCATCCGCCTGAGCCGTGCTGCCCTGCGCAACATCCACGAAAACCTGTTCTGGGCGTTCATCTACAACATCATCGGCATCCCGCTGGCCGCCGGCGTGTTCATCCCCTTCGGCCTGACGCTGAACCCCATGTTCGGTGCTGCTGCCATGAGCCTTTCCAGCTTCTGCGTGGTAAGCAACGCCCTGCGCCTGAACCTGTTCGACGTGCACAGCACAAAGCACGATCGTGCAGCAAAAAATGCTGCTTCCCTGCCCGCTGTCTCCGCACAGCCCGCAGCGGTTGCAAATAAAGAGAGTACCAAGGAGGACACTGCTATGAAAAAGACCCTGAAGGTGGAAGGCATGATGTGCGGCCACTGCGAAGCCCGCGTGAAGAAGGCTCTGGAAGCCCTGCCCGAGGTGGACGAGGCCGTGGTGAGCCACGAGGCCGGCACCGCCATCGTCACCCTGAACGCCGAGGTCGCCGACGACGTGCTGAAGAAGGCCGTTGAGGATCAGGACTACCCTGTGACCGGCATCCAGTAAACCGCCGCTGAATACTCCCCATCAAATGGAAAGGCCGCTGCATGTGAACGCAGCGGCCTTTTTATCGTGTTTACAGGCTTTTAAAATTGATTCAGAATATCATGGTGTCCAATGTCCAACAGCAGAATGATCGTATCACCGTCGTACTGCCAGATGACCCGCACGTCCATGTTTACGCTGAACTCGAACAAGTCTACCGTGCCTTGAATACGCTTTGTGCGCAGCGACGGATACAGCGGGTCCATTTCCAGAATTTCCAGCTTCTTTTTCAGCTGCGCCCGCTCCGCTGCGTTCAAACGCTTCAGGTTCTTTATGAATCGTTTGGTGTAGGTGATCTTGTAATTCATTCGTCCGCACCGTCCAGCGCTTCAAACAGTGCGTCCACAGTGTCGAACACCGGCTGCTCCCCTGCCGCAATTTTGGCCTTTGCTTCGTTGATCTCGCTGCGCAGCTCGTCCAGATACTTTTTGGGGTAAACGGCTACCGGCATCAGCTCGATCACGCCATCCTTCTCCACGATCTCCAGCTTGTCGCCCTCACGCAGGCCCATCTTCATTACAATATCCTTTGGAATGGTGATCTGGGATTTTGTCCTCAATTCCGTCAGCATCCTTCATCCTCCTTTGTGCGATTTTCTTACTTTCTCACTTTTATTATACTCTGCTTTTTTCAAAAAGCAACCATGCACCATAAAATTTTACAAAGCGTCGTTTCTGTGTCTTCTTATTGTATTTCGTCAAAAAGTATGTTAAACTAAAAATGCCGCCCCAAAGGGTGGCGTTAAGGTGCTATCTGCAAGCGCAGGTGGTCATGCTTCCCTCCGGCAAGCGTCCGGGGGACGTAAAAGCTTATTGTTTGTTCCCCCGTTCGCAAACGCGGAAGGGGGGATGCATCATGGTGTTGAACGATGTTCTGCAGCTGTTCGTCATTGTTGGCGGCACAGTTGGGATTACATTTCAGATCGCATGGGCAATCTTCAAAGAGATCCATAACAATAAGAAATGACCGCCCCTGTCTCCAAACGGTAAGCGGTCATTCTTATTGATCTAACCGGAAGGAGCTGACCATTGCGGACAGCACCTTTTCTATTTATAGTATAGTTATTTTTTGCCGTTTTGTCAAGAGAAGGTGCCCGCCTTCTCTTTTTCTTTTCCCATTTTCCGGTGCATTTTCGCCCCGGAAGCTGTGGCTTTTTGCGCAAAAACTATTTGTTGACACGTTGTTTTTTCAGAGTTATACTTATAGCAACAACATTTGGTTTTGCTTCCAGTTATAAACCACAGCGAAAGGAGAAATGTATTTTGGGAGTATCCATTCAGGACCGCACAGACTTTCTGAACATGCTGGATGCCTGCAGGACCGAGCAGCAGCTGTTCAGCCGCCTGACCTTTGCGGTAATGTTCCACCAGACCGACCCGGATGCACGGGAAGACCTGCTGGACGACGTGCGCGGCGCAGCCTGCAACATGCAGCTGCCCGCCGTCAATTACAAGATCGATCAATGGCTCAACACCTGCAAGCAGGCGTGGCAGGCCGACCCCGCAGCCTTTATGGCAGCCGTGAACGCGGACGCAAAGCAGCGCAAGCTTGCGCTGGAGGGCAGCGCGGCGCAGCCCGGCCTGCTGGCCGATGTGCCCATGCAGAGCGTGGCGTGGCTGGTGCCGCAGCTGCTGCCGCTGGGCGAAGTGTCGCTGCTGGGTGCCGACGGCGGCACCGGCAAGGGCATCTGGCAGGCACAGCTCATTGCCTATGTGACGGCGGGCAAGACCTCCGGTTTTTTTCCGCTGCCGCCGCAGCAGACCGGCAAGGTGCTGCTGCTTGCGGGCGAGGACGACCCCGGCAAGGTGCTCAAGGCCCGTCTGCTGGCGGCCGGGGCCGACATGAACCGGGTGCTGGTGCTGACCGCCGACGACTACTTTGGCAAGACCGGCCAGCCCCTTACCCTCAAGGATCAGGCACTGGCGGATTTTGCCGCCAAGGCCGGGCCGCTGCTGCTCATCGTGGACCCGCTGCAGAGCTTTCTGCCCGCCGATGTGGAGATGGCAAGCCGCAACCAGATGCGCGGTGCCCTGCTGCCGCTGCGCGCCATTGCCGCAAAGCAGGGCTGCGCGGTGCTCATCGTGATGCACTCCAACAAAAAGCAGGGCGTTTCCGGCCGCGCACGTCTGGCCGACAGCTCGGATATCTGGGACATGGCCCGCAGCGTGCTGATGATGGGCCACGCCAAGAACGACGGCAAAATTTATCTCAGCCACGAGAAAAACAGCTACGCCCGCCCCCAGCAGACGGTGCTGCTGCACATCGACGATGTGGAGGTGGAGGGCGTAAAGACCGCACGGGCCGTGTTTGACGGCTACACCGACAAGAAGGATGCCGACTTCATTGAGGAGCGGCGGGTGCGCACGGCGGAGACCCGGCAGGACACCCGCAGCGCCATCCTGAACGTTCTGTCCGAGAGCCGCCTTGGGTCGATGGCAAATCCTCAACTCAAAAGTGCTGTACTTCAGGAGATCAAGTGCAGTGAAGCCACTTACAAACGCTCGTATGCTGAGCTTGTACGGGATGGCGACATTGCAAAATATCAGCTGTGCCAAAAGGACGGCGCGCGAGGGTGGTTTACCCGGCTGGCCTACCGTGGAGAAACACATGATACAGTGAGAAATATATAACTTACTTATGTTTCTTTTTGCCAGTGTATCAGGTTGATACACTGGCCTGCCCTGATACACTGACGCACTGTATCAATCAAGGGGCACTGTATCAGCTTGATACACTGCATTTTTCATCGCATCAGCGTCAATAATCTGTCACTGTATCAGATAACACCTCCACCGTGATGCAGCACACGGCAAAGGCCAGCAGGGCGCAGTCCAGCGGCACGCGGCGCAGCACCACCACCCGTTCGGTCAGGGTGGTAAAGGTCTGCACGGCCTGCACCGGCACGGTGCTGCCCAGCCAGAACAGCGCCACCGAAAGCGGCAGATGCACCGCCCGCGCTGCCAGCAAAGGCCGCAGCGAGATCTCGGCCGGGCAGATGGTGCGCACCTGCAAAAGCACCGACACCCCCTGTACACTGAGCGCCGCACAGCACAGCGTGCTGGCCCACAGCCCGGTGCGAGCGGCCTGATCGCAGCCGGAACACACTTCCAGCAGCATGGCGGGCAGCGCCGCCCACGGCTGTGGCAGCAATGCCCCGCACCCTGCCGCCAGCAGCCGGAAGTACAGCACAAAGCCGCAGAGCTTCAGGTAGGTCACTGCCGCCTGCGCGATCACCGCGTCCAGTGCGGGCAGCTGGATGGTCTCCCCCTGCACGGGCGGAGCCTGCCCGGCCCCGCCCTGCATCCGGCACAGCAGCGCCGCCGTGAGGTAGCCCGCCAGCAGCTGGGCCGCAAACAGCCGCACCCCCACCGCGCGGCTGCCCAGCATCTGCTGCCCTACCGTGAGGATGACAAAGGACGGCCCGCTGCACACACAGGCGGGCAGCAGCGCCGAGGCCTGCCGGGAGGTGAGCTGACCGGTGCGCACGGCTTCGGACGCAGCCACCGCCGCCGGTGCAAAGCCCCCCAAGGCCCCAATGAGCAGCACGCCGCCCGCACCCTTTGCCCGGATGCCCATGAGCCGCGCCGCAGGCCGGAACACAAAGCCCAGCCACTGCCCGGCCCCGCAGCCTGCCGCCAGCGCCGATACGATGAGGAACGGAAACAGCGATACCAGCAGCGGCCCGCCGCACAGCCGCAGCCCCGCCTGCAGGGCATCGGCACAGCGCTGCGGCGCGGCAAACACCAGAAACGCCGTGTACCCTGCCAGCGCCAGCAGCACGCCCCGCCGGAAATTCCAGCTTCGATTCATAACTCAGCCCTCCGCATCCATATATATGTAGCAGCGCGCCGCGGGCAGAACTGCGGGATGGGAGGGAATGGGATGTGTGCCAAGCGCAAAAAGCGGCTTAGGCCGCAAAGCTGGCTGGCCCTGCTGTTCCGTCAGCCGCCGCCGGGCTTTTACCGCGCCCCTGCCGTCTACCTGAGCGGGGGCCGCATGGAGGTGGAACACTTTTGCCGCATTCTGGCCTACAGCCCCGACCGGCTGTGCCTGCAGATGCCCCATGGCCGGTTGACCATCTACGGCGACGGGTTGAAGATCGTCACCCTTACCGCCAGCCGCCTGACCCTGCGGGGGCGGTTCGTGCGCACGGACTTTGCGGATGACTAGGAGGTGCCCATGGAACCGGTAAGCCTTTGGGCCGCGGTGGAGTTCACCGCATGCAATGGCAGCACCGAAGCCCTGCTTACCGCTGCCGCCCGGGCCGGGCTGCATCCCTACGGGGTAACGGCTCTGCCGGGAGGGTTTGGCGGGCGGTGCGCCGCGTGGCGGTACCCGCGCCTTGCCGCGCTGGCCCGCAAGCACCGGGTGCGACTGCGCATCCGCCGGAAGCTGGGGCTGTATTTCCGCCTGCGCCCCTTGCTGCGCCGGGCCGGGCTTTGGGCGGGGCTGGCGGTGTTTGTGCCGCTGCTGCTCTTTGCACAGCAGTTCGTCTGGTATGCGGACACCTCTTCCCTCACCACCGGACAGGCTGCGCGGGCCTGCGCCGTCCTGCGGGAAGCGGGCCTGCAGCCCGGTGCGGCTGTGACCGAGGCAAAGCTCACCGCCGGGGAGTACGCCCTTTTGCACAGCGGCGAGTTCTCCTGGGCCAGCCTGAATTTTGCCAAAGGGCGGCTGGTGGTGGAAGCCGCCGCGGCCAGACCCAAGCCGGACATTGCCGCCGGAACGCTGCACGGCATCCGGGCCAGATGCAGCGGCACTGTTCTGCGCACGAACCTTACCAGCGGCACCATGCTGGTGCAGCCGGGCCAGCAGGTGGAAGCCGGGCAGGGCCTCATTGGCACAGCCCGCGCCGAGCGGGACGGCACCCTGATCTTTGCGCCCGCCGCCGGAACGGTGGTTGCGCAGTTTGAGTGGAGCGACACCCGCACCGTGCCCTTGGAAGAGACGGTGCAGCAGTACACCGGCGCGTGCACCCGCGCATACCGGGTGACAGCGTTCGGGCACACCTTCTCCCTGCCCGCCGCGCCTGCGCCGGAACATGCGGCGGTGATCCTCCGGCACTTCCAGCCGGAGGTGCCGCTGCTGGGCCTTGCCCTGCCCTGCTCTGTGGAGGAGACCTGCCGCTATGTGCAGCAGCCGGAAACGCTGCACCGCACCGAAGCGCAGGCCGCCGCGCTGGCCCGGCTGCAAAGTCTGCAGGCGCTGTACGCCGCATGGCCGGACGCGGAGCACATCGCCCGCAAAGAGGACTGCACCGTGAACGGCAATGTACTGGACTATACCGTTACCTACACCGTGGCAGCGGACATCTGCGGGTGAAAGGATTCCCGTTGTAATTCGTCAAAAAGTATGCTAAACTAAAAACGCCACCCCGAAGGGTGGCGTTAAGGTGCTATCTGCAAGCGCAGGTGGTCATGCTTCCCTCCGGCAAGCGTCCGGGGGACGTAAAAGCTTATTGTTTGTTCCCCCGTTCGCAAACGCGGAAGGGGGGATGCATCATGGTGTTGAACGATGTTCTGCAGCTGTTCGTCATTGTTGGCGGCACAGTTGGGATTACATTTCAGATCGCATGGGCAATCTTCAAAGAGATCCATAACAATAAGAAATGACCGCCCCAGACTCCCAAACCTGAGCGGTCATTCTTATTGACTCCTTAGCCGAAGGGAAGCTGACCATTGCGGACAGCGCCTTTTCTGTTTGTAGTATAGTTGTTTTTTAGCGGTTTGTCAAGTCCCCTGCTCTGCAGCGGCACGTTCCGCCGCCTGCGCGTCGTACTCGGCAAGCAGGTCGTTGAGGTCGTACTGGTACTTGCTGTGGCAGAAGTGGCACACCACCTCGCAGGCGGGGTCCTCGTCGCGCATCCTCACCAGCTCCTTGCGGCCAAGGCTGAACAGCATCTCCTTGGTGCGCTCGGCGCTGCAGTCGCACTGGTAGTGCACGTCGCGCTCGTCCAGCACGTTGGGTTCAAAACCTGCCAGCGCCAGCTGCATCATGTCCTCGGGGGTCTTGCCCTCGTGCAGCAGGGTGGTGACGGACGGCATGGCCGCGATATTCTTTTCCAGCTGATCGATCTCCGCATCGGTGGCACCGGGCAGCAGCTGCACCATAAAGCCGCCTGCGCACAGGATGGACAGGTCTTTGTCCACCAGCACGCCCAGCGCCATGACGGTGGGCACCTGCTCGCTGTAGGCGTAGTAGGCGGTCAGGTCCTCGGCGATCTCGCCGGAGACCAGCGGCACCTGCCCCACGGTAGGCTCCTTCTGCAGGCTGTTATCCCGGATGACGGTGAGCACACCGTCTTTGCCCACAGCGCCGCCCACATCCAGGTGGCCGTTCGGCTTTGCGGGCAGCTCCACCAAGGGGTGATCGATGCAGCCCTTCACGTTGCCGGTGCCGTCGGTGCAGGCAATGACCACGCCCGCCGGGCCGCCGCCGGACACACGCAGGGTGATCTGGTCACGGTCGTCCTTGAGCATGGAGCCCATCAGGGCGGCGCCGGTGAGCAGACGGCCCAGTGCCGCGCTGCAGGTGGCGCTGGTGGTGTGCAGCTTTTCGGCCTTGCGGACGATCTGGGTGGAGTCCACGCCGCAGAACACGACGCCGCCGTTCTCCGACAGGCCGCGGATCAGATTTGCCATAAAGTTATCCCTCCAATTGTGTATACTGCTTGACTGCGCAGAAGAAATAGCGCTGGCTGTCCTCGGTCAGCGGGCCGAAGGTCTCGCCGTCGCAGACGCTTTCCAGCGCAAAGCCGTGCTTTTCCAGCGCGGTGCGGATGGTGTCAAGGTCATAGGTGTACTCGCAGAACTGCTCGTGGAAGTGCTCGCCGGTCTCGTGGTAGTCGATGTCCACGGTGATCTCCACGCGGCGGTTTGCGGCATCGTAGTGGTTGCGCCACACACAGGCGGCATCCTCTTCCTCAAAGGTGAACGCGTTGTCGCCCAGCACGTTCCGGTGTTTGTAGGGCGTGTTCATATCGAACAGGAACACGCCGCCCTTCTCCATGAAAAAGCCCGCGTTGGCAATGGCGGTGTCGAGGTCCGGGATGTGGTTGAAGGTGTCAAAGGTGGACACCGCGCCCCGGATGGTGCCGTACAGATCGAGCTTGAGCAGGTCCTGCCGGAGCAGCAGCAGCCTGCCGGAAAGGCCCAGCTGTTCGGCCTTATCGCGCACCACGCAGAGCATCTCTTCGGACTGGTCAATGCCGATCATATCATAGCCCGCCTGCGTGAGCATCAACGTCAGCTCACCGGTGCCGCAGCCAAGGTCGGCAAGGATGCCGTCGTGGATGCCGTGCTCCTTGAGCTTTGCATGGATGTGGGCATACAGGGCGTCGTAATCGGCCTCGCCGTTGAATTCATCGTAGAAATAGGCAAATTCGTTGTAGGCCATGGTTTACTCCGCTTCCTGTTCCCCGGCCACAGCGGCATTGAGCACCGCCTGCAGCTCCGGGATGCCGTAGCCGTTCTCGCCGCTGGTCAGCACCACCTTCTGGCAGCCATAGGGGCGGCAGAGGTTCTCAAAGTCTTCCTGCGTCTTGGCCAGCTGGCTCTTTTTGAGCTTGTCGGCCTTGGTCAGGGCCACCACGTAGGGGATCTGGTGATAGTGCAGGTAGCGCAGCATCTGCTCATCGTCGGCGCTGGGGGCGTGGCGGCAGTCCAGCAGCTGCACCAGCAGGGTGTGGTGGCGGGGTGCTTCAAAGTAGCTGTTGATGAGGTCGTCCCAGCGCTCACGGTCGGCGTTGCTCACCTTGGCATAGCCGTAGCCGGGCAGGTCCACGAAGTAGCAGTCATCCACCGCGTAGAAGTTGATGGTAGCCGTCTTGCCCGGCGTGCTGGACACGCGGGCGAGATTCTTGCGGTTGCAGAGCTTATTGATGAGGCTGGATTTGCCCACGTTGGAGCGGCCGGAGAAGCTCAGCTCCGGGCGGTCGCTCTCGGGCAGCTGGCTGGAAATGCCGTAGCTTGCAATGAAATCCGCTTTGTTATAGTTCATAGCTTCGCTCCTTTCGTCTCAGCAGACCGTGCCCGGCTGCGGCTTTTCAGCCGTCTGCGGCAGGGCTGCAGCCTCAGCGGGCTTTACCTTCCTGGTGCGGGGGTGGCCCGCAGACACCGTCTTGGGCTTGAGGAGGGCTGCGGCGAGGACCTGCGACAGGTTGGACATGGGCAGGAACTCGATGTTCTTCTTGACCTCGTCGTCCACCTCGTACAGATCGGACACGTTGTCCTTCGGGATGAGGACGGTCTTCATCCCCTCGCGGTAAGCGGCCATGCTCTTCTCGCGGAGGCCGCCGATGGGAAGCACATTGCCGTGGAGGGTGATCTCGCCGGTCATGGCCACATCGCCCCGCACCGGGATGCCGGACAGGCAGGAGATGAGGGCCGTGGTCAGGGTGACGCCGGCAGAGGGGCCGTCTTTGGGGACTGCACCCTCCGGGGCGTGGATGTGCAGGTCGCACTTCTTGAGGCGCTCGGAGTCGATGCCGTACTCGGCGGCATGGACGCGGGCATAGGTGATGGCCAGCTGGGCGCTCTCCTTCATCACGTCGCCCAGAGAACCGGTGACGGTGATCTTGCCGCTGCCGTTGTCGATGACCTGCACCTCGATGGGCAGGGTCTCGCCGCCGATGCTGGTCCATGCCAGACCGTTGGCGATGCCGATGGCGTTGGTGCGGTTGAGGAACTCGGGCTTGACCATGCGGGGTCCCAGCAGCTTTTCGAGGCCGGTGCCGGTGACGGAGACATTCTCCGCCTCG
>OKRU01002618.1_pt1 | contig 15845 bp, 24 predicted proteins | sample 1601131 | NCBI WGS metagenome assembly OKRU01 (sample SAMEA3541558, study PRJEB24748) | human gut metagenome | biome: human gut; feature: human-associated habitat; material: faeces | place: China | collected 2012 | reverse complement strand
ACCTTTCTCGGCAGTCTGGGAAGATACTTTTTCGACAAGCTGAAACAGGCAGGTATAAACCTGCCTGTTCTTTTTATTCCGCCGCGGCGCGTAGTATCCGTTTTCCACAAAGCACCGAAACTGTCCCGGAAATCGCCGCCAGCACCGGAGCGCCGGCATAGAACACTAACCTGAGCATACTCTCCGTGTTCTTACAGTCCAGGGCCGTCGTCAGAACCACGACCACTGCTATCATCATGATTATTTCCGCCGCGATGTAAAGTGCGTTGGAAACTTTCGTGCCGAACTTCATTGCGAGAGGAAATACCGGGAACAGCAGACATGCCTGTAGTATCCCCATGCACAGGGGAATGGTGATCATAGGCTCCGCCGGGAGCGGCGTGAGGATCAGCCCGATAATGTTGAACGTCAGCGAGTACACCGTCAGTATCCCGATGATAATGCATGTTGCCGTGAATTTCGCCATGATTATCGCGCTGCGGGAAACCGGGAAAGTCTGCACGATACGGCTCCAGCCGGATTTCAGATCGGCGTCCATCGTGTTGAGGACGAAGGACGAGAACAGGCTGATACAGAGGTAATTCGCGATACAGAACAGCCCCATTATCAGGAACTGCGGCTGGATGCCCGTGAATTCAGAATCGTACAGCGCAAGGCAGGACAGAGTATAGGGCACCAGCATTATCAGCATTGCCAGCGTGATCTGGAATTTCACGCAGTAGATATCTTTCAGGATAAGCCCCTTCAACAGATGTTCCCCCTTTCAACTCTTCTTACAAGCAGCGCATAGAACAGTGCGTAAATCAGCACAACCGTCAGGAGAAATACCGCAGTTGGAACGGGAGTTATAAGCGATTTGATGTCTATTCGGAAGCCGCCGTCCGTTTTTGCCTGGATAAGATTTATCGGCAGCACCGTTCCGAATCCTATTATCAGTCCGACCACCATGCCAGCCTTTTCGGCATTCTTGAACTTTATGACGAGCGGCAGCATGACCCACTGAACCAGTCCGATGAGTATCCCCACCATGGGATAGAGCCTGAATAGTAACCCGGTATCGGGGAGAACGTCCGCGTCTATTAATTCGTAAAACGCAAGCATGAGCATTCCCATGACGATGCCGTAGGCGCTGAAGCAGAAGTTCTTCAGCAGCTCCGTCATGATGAACTGCCTGGGAGTCACCGCGCTCAGGGCGTAGTTCGCAAAACGTGTTTTCAGCGAGTTTTCCAGCTCCCGGTCCACTCCCTCCAGCGCGAGGACTACGGAAATCAGCGGAAACACAGGCAGCAGGAACATCAACACCGAAGCGATGTCGCTGTAGCTTCGGGACAGATATATCAGAACAACTCCCACGACAGCCGCAATCACGGAATACACCGCCGTCCCGATGATGAATCCGCGGTTGCGCAGCAGGGAGGAATACAGCAGCCCCCTCATGACCTCGCCTCCTCGTCCCGGACGTAATACACCATCAGCTCGTCGATGGACGGGATATCCTGGGCGATGTCCGGGTATTTCCCGAAGGCGGTCGTAAGCACCTCATGGGAGAATCTGCCGCTGCGCTGCCCGATGATATCCGCCGGGTCGATACGGGAAAGCTGCTCGTCGGTGCATTTCAGTATCCGGTGCTTTTCCTTCAGCTCGTTGCGCTCCTCGCAGAATTTCAGCCTGCCCTGGTGGATAAAGCCTATGTAGTCCGCGATGTGCTCCAGGTCGCTGGTGATATGGGTGGAGATCAGGATAGAGTGGGATTCGTCCTGAATGAATTCAAGCAGCATGTCGAGAATTTCGCTGCGTATCACGGGATCAAGTCCGCCGGTGGGCTCGTCCAGGACCAGCAGCCGTGGGGAATGGGACATCGCCGCGGCAAGACTGAGCCTCATCTGCATACCCCGGGAGAAGCTGCTGAATTTCTTCCCGTCCGGGAGTCCGAACCGATCGAGATATCCGCGGAACACCTTGCTGTCCCAGCTCGTGAATATTCCGCCGAGCACCCTGTCAAGCTGCTTCGCGGTCATTTCCCGGGGGAAAGGGAGCTCGTCGAATACCACGCCGATATCCTCCTTCACCGCCGGGGTCAGCTTCGTGGAATCCTCGCCGAGCACGGCGATGCTGCCGTTTTCCGGGCGGATAAGCCCGAGTACTGCCTTTATGAGGGTGGATTTACCGGCTCCGTTCTCGCCGATAAGTCCCAGTACCGTGCCGCAGGGGACTTCAAGGTTTATCCCCTCGAGCGCGAACGAAGGGTACCTGCATGTGAGATCGCGTATTTCAATGCTGTTTTCCATTCCAGAACCTCCATATTATATGATCTAACTGCCATCTGAAAAGTGCGGCAGCCTGCCGGGTCATTTGGTCATTCCATGAACATTTTCAGGATTTCAGCCAGTTCATCGTAGCTCACTCCGCAGCGCTTCGCGGTATCCGCCGCCTTGGACAGGTACTGCTCCGCCTCGCGCAGGGACTGCTCCCTCAGCAGCGCGGGGTCCTGCGCGGAAACAAAACTGCCGCGCCCGGTGTAGCTTTCGATGAGCTTTTCCTGCTCGAGTATCTCGTAGGCGCGCTTTGTGGTGATAACGCTGACCCTGAGGTCCTGCGCCAGAGCGCGCATGGAGGGCAGCGGGTCGCCCTCCTTCAGTTCCCCGGAAAGTATCATCGCCTTTATCTGTGACGCTATCTGGTCGTAGATGGGCATTCCGGCGGAGTTGGTTATTATGATATTCATTCTTGCTCCTTGTGAATATTGTGTATATCCGATATATACAATATATCACATTGAATTACAATTGTCAATAGCTTTTTGGAAATTCACAGAAAAATTTTTTCCGCATACAATAAACAAGAGTTCACTGAAAGGGGAAATAACCATGTGCGGAATTGCAGGTCAGATAGGATATGAGGAGAACATGCGCCGAATGAGCGTGGTGATGTCGCAGATGAGCGCCGCCATAGCGCCGCGCGGACCGGACGCGTCGGGACTTTACGTTGACGACGACGCGTATCTTGTCCACCGTCGCCTGGCGGTAATCGACCCGGACAACGGGGCGCAGCCGATGAGCTTCGGAGGATACACGCTGGTCTACAACGGGGAGCTGTACAATACCGCGGAGCTCCGCCGGGAGCTTGAGCGGCGCGGAGTGGAGTTCTCCGGGCACTCGGACACGGAGGTAGTCCTGCGCAGCTATGTGGAGTTCGGCGGCAGCTGCGTGGAGATGTTCAACGGAATTTTCGCGTTCGCGGTATGGGACAGCCGCCGCCGCACCCTGTTCCTCGCCCGGGACAGGATAGGCGTGAAGCCGCTTTTCTACAGCCTTACCTCCGATGGTATCGTGTTTGCCAGCGAGATAAAGGCGCTGCTGAAGCACCCGAAGGTTCGCCCGATGATCGACAGGAACGGCGTTGCGGACATAATGCTGATCGGACCTGCGAAGCGCGTGGGCAGCGGCGTATTCAGGGACATCAGCGAGATCCCTCCGGCGTGCTGTGCGGAGCTGACCCCCGAGGGCTTCTCCGTCCGGGAGTACTGGAAAGTCCACGCCGCGCCGCACACGGAATCCTTCGAGGAAACCTCCGCGCATGTCCGGGAGCTGCTTACAGACGCAATAAAGCGGCAACTGGTGAGCGATGTTCCGCTGTGCTGCTTACTGTCCGGAGGGCTGGACAGCAGCGTGATATCCGCGGTCGCGGCGGAGGAATTCCGCCGTCAGGGGAAGCGGCTTTCCACCTGGTCGATAGACTACAAGGACAATCACAGGAACTTCCATGCGAGCAGCTTCCAGCCGGACGAGGACGCTCCCTGGATAGTCCGCATGGCGGATTTCATAGGTTCCGACCACACGAATGTGGTACTGGATACTCCGGCGCTTGCGGAGGCGCTGGAGGATTCCACCCGAGCCCGGGACCTTCCCGGAATGGCGGACGTGGACAGTTCGCTGTACCTGTTCTGCAGGGAGATACGCAAAAAGTTCCCGGTAGCCCTCAGCGGCGAATGCGCGGATGAGTGAGAACACACATGTTTACATACGCATGTATAATTATTTGCTGTCGGGTTTCGGCAGCAGGGGATATGCGGTTAATTCAAAGGCAGTCACGTTATTTGGATTATATTGTCCGCTTAAATCTTTGTTATAGATTATCTTCTCAAGCACTTCCTTGAGGAGTTTGTTTTTTTCTGCAGGTGTTTCAAGATCGTTATAAACGTTTACGAGATTGGCCACTTTGGGGGCGAATTCTATTTTGGCTTTCTGGCGCTGTTGTTCTTCCATGATTTGATTTCTAAGTTCTTCGCATCGTTCTTCAAGCTCCTCTATCTTTTCGCGTAATTCTGCGGCTCGCTCTTTATACTCCTGGATTGTGTAGACTTCCTGTTCGACAAGATCGCGTGCCCTGCTCAGCTGCAGTTTGAGTTTGTCGTACTCTTTTTCGGCTGATCGGAGAGCGGCTTCAAGGCACTTTATGTTATCAATTTGTCGGATCTGTGTGTCTGCGGACGCTACTGCGTATTCCTCTGACCACTGTTTTAGTATTTGGAGCACCCTTTCCTCTACTAGAGGATATGGAGTGCTTACTTGTTTGCACCAGCGGTCGTGGCATACGATGTAGTCAGGCTTTCCATTGTACCCTATACGCTTCACCATTTTCTTTCCGCACTTTCGGCAAATGAGCAAGCCTGCAAGTGGATTTTTCACGGCACTTTTGTATCCAACTGGTGCAGGAGGGGCTTCGGCTAACTGCTGCTGTGCATGTTCAAATTGTTCACGAGTTACGATGGCTTCGTGTAATCCTTCGGCAATGATACATTCCTCGCTAGTGATGGGGCGCTTTATGATTATACCGTCCGGCGTCATTTGCTTCTTCTGCTTGCGATATCCCCAACGAATAAGTCCTGCATAGGCTGGGTTGCTTATAATATCGCGAATGGTTTCTTTGGACCAGTAGTCTTTCCTGTGCGGCGGTATACCCAGTTCATTCAGCCGCCGGGCAATTGACTGTATTCCAAGGCGCTTCCTAGATCCGTTAATTTCTGCGCCGTCTGTGTACCAGTCAAATATCATCTTGACGACTTTTGAGGTTTCGGGGTTTATTTCAAGAGTGTATCCCTTATCGTTCTCTATTTTTTTCCGAACATAACCGTATGGCGCCTGACAGAGCCATTTGCCTTCTTTAGCAGCTGCTTCCCTGCCGCGCTGCAGGCGGCGGCGAATAGTCTTATATTCCCGGCGGCTCATGAACAATCCGAATTCAAAGTATTCTTCATCAAACTCATTGTTCGGGTCATAGGTTTTCATCGGAGTGATAATCAGGGTATCAGAATACTTGAACGTTTGAGCGACAAGACCCTGATCAATTGTGTCGCCACGGGCAAGACGTTCAATCTCCATTACCAATACGCCGTTCCATTTTCCATCTCTAACTTCTGCGAGAAGCTTCTGCATTACTGGGCGAGCGGCAATCGTTTCGCCAGATACAATCTCCTCGTAAATTTGGTCAATGGGCAGATCGCGCTTTTCGGCAAGCTCCAGAAGAGCGGCGCGGTGCCGGGCCAGTGTTTCACCTTCGCCGCGCGCTTCTGCTTCGAAATCCGCTCGGGATTTCCTCAGATAAATGCAATAACTCATGTGTTCCTCCTCAACTTGGCTGCGATCGTATCAAAACAACTCTTTCAAATCATCAAACGTCAGCATTTCAACACTGTGAATCTGGGCGTCGGTGATTTTTTGTGTTGTTTTTGATGTGTTTACTATCAGGGCAGTGGTGTCCATATTGACTTTATCAGTCACTTTTCCTTTGCGCTGCGTGATGAATTTCTTGATTTTCTCCTGCGAACTTCCGGCTATGGCGAATGATAGTCCGCGGAAATATCCGCTGTTCCCGAGAGTGGTCTGAGAATTTGGCTGGACAATCTTAAATGAAAGAAAGTACATATGCTTGCATGGGAGACAGCGGTTGTGAAAATCGCGGCAGCTGCAACAGTTTCCGCTGACAAGGTAATTTTTCCCGGAAGCGCCGTTTACAATTGCGTGACCGTTTGCTGAGTTGTATTCGATGATATACATTAATGATTGTGGGTCACGTCCTCGAAGAATCCGCTTATACTGATCAGAATAACTATGTATGGAACTGCTCCACCTGTTCCAGCCAAGATCGGCGAAATTATCTATTACAGCCTGTATCAGTTGACTATTTTGTTCCGGCTGGATTGTTTTCGGAATTTCATATGTTGGGATTGATGGTATAGGGTCAGCCTTGTGCGTTTCTTCGCGTACTTCTTTGCGCTTTTTTGACTTTAGCTCTGTTGGAATAATGCTGCTGGAGTAAATCAACAGGAAAAGAGCCAGGATAGCTTTGAATGCGCCAGAGATTATAAGTATTACTTGGAAAAACTTCCACAAGTCCGGCTGACAAGTCGCTATAAGAAAGTTAGATACCGCTGAAACTGTACATAATCCGGTTGCGATAAAAAAACATATGCATCTTCTTACTTTCTCATAATTGAAGCTAATCACAATACCCATAGTGAACAGAATCACGATATCTGCAAGCAGAGCAAAAAATGTTGAAGCAATCTGTCCAAGTAATATACCCATAAAAGTGCCCTCATAATATATATGTACCCGCCATTACTGGCGGGTCTTTTTTTCTTCGATAAAGTTTTTGAACTGCTCGTACACCTGTCTTTCAAGCGGATGCGAAAGAAACATATTCCGGGAATAGAGCAGCTCCATACGCTTGGCGCGAATCTCAGCCGCCTCGTGGCTTATCTGGCACAGTTCCGATATCTCCTCGGGGGTGTGCAGGTCGAGCGCCCATATCACGCACGCCGGCGCAAGTATGCGAGCGGCAAACATATCAGCTTCGCTTTCAATCTGTGGGCGGTCCTTGTCAAATGTCCTAGTGTGGTCCTCTCCATCTTTAAGCTGGTGTCCTAGTAGGATGTGCCCGAGCTCATGCGCTATAGTAAAGCGCGAACGGTAGGAGGGCTCCGTGTCCTCATAACAGATTATCCAGCGGCCGTTCGACGTCAACCGGCTGATACCGATTTGTTTTGGCTTCAACCAATTATATTTGCTGTTTTTCACGATTTTAATATCAAAAAAATCAGCAATTTTCACGACTGAAACCGGAAGCTCCGTTATGCCCACATCTAAAAGGCACTGCCACGCATTATTTCTGACGTTCTTATATACGCCATAGTTCATTATTCATCACCTCATGACTATTATGCCATGAGGTGATGAATTTATGAGCTAGGGCTTTGTGTCAAAGGTCGTCGTCGCTCTTTATACTGTCGTCATTAAGAGCAGCTTCGATGTCTGCTTTCGAAACTGTGCTACGGGTCGGCCGAACATCGTCCGGATCTCTTGCAAAATCAACGACCTGCTCTGTTTCGTTTGTTGGGAACGGCGCTGCTTTTATTGTCGGAGTTCTGAGCCATTCGCGCTGCTCCGGGTCGTCTGGAGGAGCGATCTTCAGGATGAAGCTCTTAACGGCATCTTTTTCGGAATCGCTTAATTCCGCAAATGCCATTATGACCTTCCTCATAAAGTCATCAAGCCCGTATTTTTTTGCAAGCTTGTCTATTGTCTGTTCCTTTGTTTCAAGGAACATCGGCAGCGTACCGTCACGCAGCCATTCCTCGTTCACACCGAAATTGTCAACGACTACCTTTATATATAAAGGCGTTACAGGAGAGCGATTGTTCTCGATGTTTGCAATTACTGCTCGACCAAGTCCACATTGTTCTCCGAATTCAGCCTGGGTTTTGTTGAGCTTTATTCGTACTTCCTTAAAACGTTCATTTATTGTCAAGATTATCACCTCTTTTCTTTTTCTATATTATATCATATTATCTTTGTGCTGTCAACACGCAAATGGAATAATACCGCACAAAATGTCTGAATAAGTTTTGTGCAGTATTAACAAATGTGCTTAAAGCACACGAAAAAGTGTAAGAATGTATTGACAGCACGAATGCAACGTGCTATAATGTGAGTACAGCACAAGACAATGTGCTAAAAGCAAGCCCCAAGGCTTTTAACCTCGGGGCATGAAAGGGGGTGTGGATAGTGGCTGATATGAAAAAATTAATATTGCTAATAAGCAACAAAGGGTACGATATTTCTGCTAAAGCGCTTGAACGGCGCATTGCGTTAGCAAAGAAGCGTCACCCTTACGCTGAAATAAGAATAAGAATCGTCAATCGCTGATGGTGATATTCTTTATCGGCTTTCTGTCTGGAGAGGGTTTGCGAAGATCAACAGCCATGAGTTCGTAAAAAACGGTGAATTTAAATTCGATGTGCTCAGGAAAGCCCTCGACGAATTAGCGTAACGCAGAGTGACGGGCAACAAGGAGGAAACAATATGATACTTGTTTTTGATAGAAGCGTAGCAGGTTGGTTCTGCGGAAATCTTGGGTTTTCAGCCCAAGAAGCACACCGTGCTAGAGTGAACGACAGGCCTGTTGACTGCGCACAGTATGTGGCCGAGTTCCGGAAAACGGTTGACATGCTCAAATTGTTCGGAATTGATGCAAACGTCGAAACAGACGTTGCTTTTGGAAGAAATACACTTGACATTATCAAGCATGCAGAGATCCGCAAGGACGGCGAAAGGTACGTTATTGTCCATGACAGCAAGCTTGATGCGTCTGTGCTCAATAACGTAATTTTCAAATTCGCAGAGTGACGGGGCGTCAGCCCCGGTAATGCGGGAGCCCGGTCACAACCCCGGGCGCGCAGAAAGGAGTGAATACTATGACAAAGACAGAAACCTACACCAACGAGCAGACTCTTGATACAGAAGCCATTACGAAACTCATATCTGAAATGACCACAGAGCAGAAGCAGATCATCGGGGGACTTATCATCGGCGTTCAGCTTGCAGGGCAGATGAACAACAAGGAGAAGGGCGCTTGAAGAAAGTGTACAATCCCATGCGGCATACAATTAATCGGAGGTGATTCGATGAAAAAGAACATGATACCTGAAGAACCGCACATCGTAGAGTACGTCTACGATGAGAACGGCAGGAAGATCGGTGCAATCGCAGATAACTACTGCGTGAAAACAAAAGAAGAGGTTGACGCAATTCTCAAGCGCTGCAGTCAGATCTACGGGGAATCCCTCCGCAGGAAGGCAGAACGCGCGGCGATGGAGCAGGCTCAGGCGGTTGTCTGAAAAAATGGGGAACGGGCGGCGCGTGGGATCGTTCCTGGAGCCATTCCGGTGATGTGCCGCCCGGGCCGGAAAGTGAAAAATGAAAAGGGGTATTAAAATGAGCGAATACAAGAAAAGCGCCGAATTCCAGGCGCTGATTGAAAAATATGACTGGGTGGCTTTGCGCGTTAGCGATTTGGAGTCCGGGAAACTTAATGCTCTCAGGGTCTGGCAGTATCAGCAGCAGCTCCTCGGAGGTCTTGACCTGCTTTATAATCTCGCGCAGAGCGGCAAGACCGATGATGACCACAGAATGATAGGGCGCATATACACGGAGGTCCGCAAGCTTTACAAAGGCTCTGGATTTGTCTTTTCGGCACCGGTTGAGCCCGGCGATACAGTCTACGACATATGTCCTCCGGACGATGATGTGCCGGCTGTTATATGCCCCTGTGTGGTCGATGATGTGAGCACCAGAAGCGTTTTCATAGACGGCGTGGCAATTCCGCACGAAGATATTGGCAGGACCGTTTTCAAGACACGGGAAGAAGCAGAAAGGTACATAGCAGAAACGTGGGGGGAGCAGGCATGACTACGGCTCAGCTTAACAATAAACTCACGGAATTTGGCGTTGAATTCCGCAAGATCGCGGACTCTGATGACGCCACGGAAGCAATGCGCTGGATCGTGAATGCACAGGAGTTCCTCGGGGAGCTTCTGTGCGAAACCAAAGCGATGAAGTCGCTTTCTGAGCGCGAACGTACAGTTATCTCCGAAATAGAATGTATCGCTTCGGGCAGGTGTTTTGAGATGAAGCAGACTCTCCTGGCGCGTATCAGAAGGGAGTCGTCGCTGAAATGAATGAGGACAAGCAGGCAATATGCGATAAGCTCTGCGAGGCGCTGAGACTGACGCGTGCCGGCAGGGATATCCGGAAGATCGAATACAGCGAATATGCCGAGGTCGTATATGTCTGGTTCGGCGGTCCGGATACTGTGGGCGGAATGCGGTGCAATGTGGAAGGCGACAGCGGCGCTGCCCTCATCGCAGATATAGTCAGAAAGGTGCTTGAGAATGGATAAGCATGAGGCGTTAGATCTGTATCGTTCTATGTGCGGCGAGGAAGAACAGAAATCTGCCGGCGAACCGGCTCCGAAGTTCTGCAGCCACTGCGGACGGATCAATGATACTGGTGGGCGGATATGCTCCTTCTGCCGAGAGAGCGCTAAGAACAGCAAGAAACGGCGCATTGCCGGCGAGCGGCTTCGCAGACCTAAAGGAGAAGCCTCCTGCCAGATCTGTGGCAAGCTGTCAGTTCCCGGCGAGAAGTATTGCAGACGTTGTCTGGATTTCGCACCGGGCGGATATGTCGGAGAGCCATCGGCTAAAGCAGCGATTCTTCCGGATAATTCGGCAAAAGCGAATTTTCGGGCGAAAATCGTAGCGCTACGATCGAAAATCCGGGAGTTACAGATAAAAAACGGAGCGATACCGAAAAAAATGAAAGTGGCGCCAGGCTGTGCACAAGATGCGGAAAGCCGTGTGACACTGGCGGAAAACGGTGCAGCACCTGCCGCGACTACATGCGCGGAAATGTGGCGGCGAATCGTGAGAGGGCAAAGCAGGAAGGAAGATATCCGAAAACCGAGCAAATCCGGGTATGCACCCGGTGTCATATGCCGGTAGATACCGCCGGGAAGATGTGCAGTTCCTGCCGGGATTACTTACGGGAAGCTGCTATTAAGCACAAGGACAAGCTCGAAAAGATCAGAAATGATCATATCGAAACGCCCAGGGAAAAGCCGGTGCTCTCTATTAGCGATATTAATAAAATGGCTGCTGAACGCGGGATCTCCTACGGAAAGATGGTGCTGATTCTGGAAAAGGAGAGGGATAATGAAAATAAATGAAAAGTTCTTAAAGGGAGCAACCGGGGCGGCTTACTTTACCGGGATCCTGATGGAATTCGTCGCGGTGGCGGCGCTGGAAGCCGATGTGATATCCGCATTTTCGTTCTGGCTGATGGCTTCTGCCGGGGCGCTGCTTTCCGCTGGAGCGCTGTTCTGCGCAAGAGCGGCGGCGGAATATTTCTGGCGGCAGGAAATCCAGGAACGCAGGCTTACTCGGAGGAAGGCGGAGATAGCAGAAAGACTTACAACGGAGGAAGCTGCCGAGGCTGTCAGACATTTGGGGCTTGTGGCCGGCAAATGTGGCTATAATATGGAGCAAATGTCGCAATGCGTTTCAAAGCTGGGCGAGGGCCTGGCAGCGGCAGCGGCGGAAAATGAGAATGCTATTGTGGCGTTCGTGCAGTCAGAACAGAAAGGAAGAGGTACAATTTGATAAGTGTTGAAGGGCCAAATATCTCGATGAGCGGGGAAACGACAGAACTCCTTGCAGAAATTGCCATGTCCATGATGGTGCTTTCGGACAATCTTGCCAGGGCAACAGGGCGGCCACTGAACGAAGCGGCGGAATTTGTGACCCGAAAGGTGACAATGGCGTTTGCAGGAGCTGTCAAGGAAAGAATGCAGGAGGAAAAGCCATGAAGATCGAAAAGAAGTGGGCGGTGCACGAAACAATCAGCGACACCTACTATGCCGGGAACGACGGCAGCGGAAAGCCGGTCTGGACCGGACTGGATTCCGGAATCAAGGTATACAAGTCATCACGTTCTGCGCAGGGCGCGGTAAATATCATCATGCAGAGCGGCTTCGAGGGACAGGTCGAGCCGGAATACTTCGAGGAATTCGAGCTGCCAGAGGCGGAGAGCACGGCACCTGTCGAGCCGGAAAAGCCGGTCATTACCGACAACACCAACTGGAGGCTGGTGGACAAGTTCGGCAAGATCAAGTACTGGGTACGCGATGATCGCGGAGGAGACAAGGAATATGCCTACACCGACAGGAACGGCGATATGCGCTGGCTCGGAACGGACGAGCTTGCCGCCTGGTGTACATACTCCAATGAGCGCATGGAGGTCGGTGCAGAGATCATCAGAAGCCGGCAGCGTGGCAAGAAGGCGAATGTATGAACTGCCCGATATGCCTCAGAAACTCGAAGCAGGTAGGCAGCTGGGTGAGATGCCCGAAAGAGGGCATGCCGGTGTGCGAATCTCACTGCTCATGTTGCAAATATCACAGCGGCTGGGAAACCAGCGTGGTGCGCTGCTACTACGGCAAGAAGATCGCCGATGAGAGCGGCAACGAAAAAAAGCGCCATACCGAGGGGTAATCGGAATGGCGCTCAAGCGAAAAATGGGGTTGCAATTAATTGCACTTTCATTATATCACGGTCACGAAAAAAAGTCAATACTAAATTGCCCTAAAGCCGCCTGAGAATGGCGGTTGACGGGCTTGTAATGGGTATTGATAATTGAGCGGAGTGGTGCAATGAATGTTATATTCACCCGGGAGAAGAAATTCTCTGCCGGGCGTGGCAAGTATATGGAGGTTGACTGGTTCCCGTATACGGACAAGCAGGAAAAGGCTGCGAGAATGCCGAGGGCAAAACGGGAGAAGGCCCAGCTTCCGAAAGTCAAGAATCTGAATGATAAGTACTCCAGGCGAATGGTCAGGCTGCTGATCGAGGGGAACTTCCGGCCGGGAGATTATCACACAACACTGACGTTCGCGAAAGAAACCACGGACGAGGAAGCGCAGAAGGAATTCCGGAATTACATACGGCGGCTGAGAAACGCTTACAAGAAGGTCGGGCTGGAGCTGAAACATCTTTATGTGGCGGAACATGGTTCCAGACGTGGACGAATACACTATCATCTTATCATGAATTCCGGGATCCCCAGGGACGATATCGAAAACCTGTGGGGGAAGCACCGGGGGCTGGTCAACACCGACCGGCTACAGGCAGATGAGAACGGGACGTTCGCTGCGCTGGAAAAGTACATCATGAAGTCCCAGCAGGAGAACCGGACGAGGTCCCGGGTGTGGAACTGCTCCAGGAATCTCAAGCGACCGTTGCTTACAACCAATGATAACAGCGTGAGCAGAAAGCGCGTTCTGGGAGCATTCAAGGCTCATCGAAATGAGGAGCTGCGGCAGTATGTCGAGGGGCTTTACAAGGGATACACGCTCATCAGCGGCGGCGCAGCGGTCAACGATGTTACCGGTATGATATACGCCTCTTTCCGGCTAAGGCGGAATGAATAGCGGCAGTGGCACGGTTATGCGACAAACCGGTTTTTTTACCGGAAAACAGAACAGTTTTCAACAATTTAAAATCAGCAAGTGAAAAAAATCGTGCTGAAAATCCCGACAATTGGGAGAGCGGCGCGACGAAAGGGGTATTACAATGAGTTTTAAAAAAGATGCAATCAAGAAGCTGAGCGAAAAGCCGAAAAGCCTTTCAAAGCATGCGGACGTAGTGAAGGACGCGGTAATCGCGCAGCTGAAAAAATTCTGCGAACAGAACGAAGAATTCGCGCAGGCTGTCGTACAGTCCGCAGGGACGGCAGGCGAATGCCTGGAGAATGTAGTCAGTGGGTGCGGAAATTCTCTTTCTGATGTCGAGGCTTACAGCAAGGCAGTGGCGTTCTGGTTCCCCGGGGCAAAGATCAGTTTCGCAATAAAGCTCGACCTCGGGGACGGCGGTACATCGAATCAGGTTGAAGCAGAGTTTACGGAGGTTCAGGCTGCCGCTCCGGTGAGCGGAGATGTTCCGGCGTCGGCTCCCGTCGTGGAATCTGCTCCGGCCAAGCACCGCATTGTCCTTGATCTGGGCGATCTTCTGTGAGGTGAGCGGCGTGGACGAAGAGAAGGTGTTCCGTAACTTTGACTGGATACGGACTACATGCGAGGAAGACGAGCAGATCAGGCTTTCGTTTCCGCAGTACGTCATGTACAAGCGTCACGGCAAGACATTCGACTGCTATTGTACTGCCTGCGGCCGATACTTTGAAATGTCCGAAAAGGACAAGGGCGTCAATTCTGAGATAAAGCACTGGAAACAGGGACAGTGCCCGGAATGCGAGGCGGACGTGTTCTTCCTCTGTGGGTCAAAAGTTCCTGCCAAGACGTATTACAAGAGGCGGCACTTCGTGCAGTTCCGGGCAATCAACGGTGATCTTTATGTCGTCGCCTTTAATGCTTATCAGATTTTTGGAACAGGAAGCTTTTCGGAGTGGAATGGGATTTCCGAATACGATACGGAGTATTCTTGCTTTGATGCGCAAAGGTATCTGTATTCTTCTGAGGGGGTATTCCACTGGCGGTATAATGGCGGCTGGGAGCTTTTGAAGTCAGCGCATGAGCCGGTTTTCGGCGGAAATCCGTTCGGCTGTTATTATGATAATTCATATGCCGTCTTATCCATAGAAGAATACCGGAACAGCTGCATGAAGTATAGTGGACTGGCAGAATATCTGGACAATCATGTATATGATGAATTCGGGAATACGACAAGACGTGTTCTGGCTTTCCTCACGACAATGAAAAAGTACCCGGATCTTGAAAAGGTGATTAAAAGCGGTTTCGAGAACGTTGTATATAACTGCATTACTCCGGAGGGAATAAAGGAAAACGGCGTGCTTAATCTCCGGGGAAAGAACACACAGGCGATTCTCGGGCTTGACAGGCAGGAAATGAAAAGGCTCGGGTCGGGTATGATCTCGGTTGACGGGCTGAAACACTGGAAGGCATTCCGGGCGGTAAAGGTCAACGGAGGAATTTACGAGCGGGACCTGGCTTATCACCGATTTGGAATGTATGATGATAGCGTGGAGCTGATAATCTCTATTGCTGAACGCACTGGGCTGTCTCATCAAAAGGTCATGAACTATGTCGAACGTCAGGCGAAAGGGAAAGAGGATTTCCCGGCGGATTATCATAACATTCTGATAGACTGGAAGGATTATCTCGGTCAGTGTGGCCGGCTGAGATACGACACAAAGGATACGGTGGTATGTAAACCTAAAAATCTTCACGCTGCGCATGAAAGACTGTCAAAAATCATTAAGGAGGAAGCCGACAGAGAGTCTGCTGAAAGATTCCGGATAGGCATAAAGTGGCGAAAAGCGCTGGAGTTTGAAAGCGGTGAATTGATCGTGATACAGCCTAAGGAAATACAGGATATCATAGAAGAGGGGCGTACGCTCCATCACTGCGTAGGAGGGTATGCAAATCGGCATGCGGCCGGCGAACTGACTATAATGTTCTTGCGGAAAAAGGACGAGCCTGATACACCATACTACACTATTGAAGTCAGCAATGAACTGAAAATCGTGCAGTGCAGAGGATACAGAAACAATAACGCTGGCAACAAAAAGACACAGGACATCATAAATTTTGAGAATGAATACCAGAAGTATCTCAAAAGCGTGGACTTAAAGAACAGACTGAAAAAGCTGAAGAAAGGGGCTTAAAAATGAATTACTGTCAGTATTACAAGGGCATCGACCAGATCGACGGAGAAACTACAAGAATCCTCTGCTCATACATGGCAGGTGGAGGAAAGACTTTCAAGAACAAGGATCCGGAGGGAGCGGCGCTGATACAGTGCTGCTGGCATGCGGAGAAGGCAGAAAAGGAGTGTCCGCTTTGGGACGTTGAAACGGCGGGCACCATTCTGGACAAGCCAGACGCAGTTTCGAATGATGAGGACGAAGATGTTGACGGAATCGAATTCAACGAAGGTGAAAAGCTTCAGATGCTTGCGGACGGATTCCGCAAGA
>OKRU01002614.1_pt1 | contig 15878 bp, 15 predicted proteins | sample 1601131 | NCBI WGS metagenome assembly OKRU01 (sample SAMEA3541558, study PRJEB24748) | human gut metagenome | biome: human gut; feature: human-associated habitat; material: faeces | place: China | collected 2012 | reverse complement strand
AATCTCCTTTGTCTCTGTGCTGTCTGCAACAGATTCTTCCGTCTTCTCCGTCTCAGCCTCAGCAACAACCGGTGCAGGTGTTTCTTCAGCTTCCTTTGTCTCCTGCTCTGATGAAGAAGCTTCCCCGGCAGTCTCTGTCGTCTGTCCCGGTACAAAATCATCATAAGAGGTTCCGAGCATGTTGTTTACTGCTGTAAATGGATTCTCAGATGACTCCTGCTTCATCTCCTTTAAAGCCTCTTCGGCAATGGAATCAATCTCTTCTAACTTGGACTGGATATCATCTGCAGACTTCTCTGCCTCTGTCTCCTCCGGTACCGTATAAGAAGCAACTGCTTCCTCTGCTGTAACATGAATACCGGAAGCAACCTCATCAACGGATGGAGTCTCAATATTCAAAGAAGAAGTTTCTTCTGAAGTTTCCTCCTCAGAAGCCTTGTCTTCTGCCTCTTTTAAAAGCCCCTCTGCAAGAATGTCAGTCTCCTCAGTCTTTTCTTCCTCTTCCCTCTCAGGAGCCGTGTCCTCAACCGGAAGGTCAAGCTCCCTGGTGTGTTCCTCCATATCATCAACACTCTGCTTTGCAGCAGCCTGCTCCTCAGCCATTTTAACCTGCTGGGACTCTAACAGCTCCTCTAAATCTGCTGTGCTCAGATCCTCATCCTGCAACTGCTCTAACTGCTTATTCAGAAGATCGTTAAACTGCTGTTTATATTCATCATAACAGCCCATCAGCTTTCTGACGATACCGGTAAGCTCTGCAATCTGCTTGCCGGACTCTGCTAATTTCTCCTCTGTCTTCTCGCGTGTATCCTTGATCACTTCATCCGCTGACTGCTTTGTATCTGCCATAATACGGTCTGCACGTTCCTTCGCATTATACATGATATTGTCTGCTTTCTTCTCAGCTTCTGCAACAAGCCCGTCCGCCTTCTTCTGTGACTCCTTCTCAAGTGTATCTGCTTTCTCCTGTGCCTCGCTTGTCACCTTCTGAGCCTTCTCCTCAGCCTCCTTTGTGACAGCCGCAGCCCTCTCCTCAGATTCCTTTGTCAGCGTCTCTGCCTTTGTCTCAGACTCCAGCTTTAATGCGGCAGCAGTTTTCTCAGACTCCTTCTTCAGAGAAGCCGCACGCTCCTCAGACTCTCTTGTAAGCTTATTTGCCTTTTCCTGTGCATCTGCTACTAACCCGTCTGCACGCGATTTTGCCTCACGCAGCATTACCTCAGCCTTTGCTCTGGACTCCTTCTCAACCTGCGCTGCCGCAGTCTTGGATGTCTCCAGCGTCTCGGATGCTGTCTGCTCAGCAAGCACCAGTGTTTTCTGCAATGTCCCCTCCATCTGCTTATAATACTGGATACCCTCACTCAGCGTCGTGATTTTCTTTTTGAGATCGCTATTCTCCTTATAAAGCTGTTCATAGCTGACCTGAATTGATTCAATAAAATCGTCTGTCTCCTTTTTGTTGTATCCTCCCATGGTGGATTTCAGTACATGATTTTGAATGTCAATCGGTGTAAGCATACAATTTACCTCCTCTGAAAATTATAAAATGTTCATATAAATGGCAAAATCATCATTTTACCCTTGTTTTCCGCTACATTACGAGCACTTACCTATACGAAACAGGAACAAAGTTCCTGTAAATAAGTCAGTATTATGATCAAAAGATACGGACATAGATCAAACTTTGCAGTGCACAGGATTGAATGCTTCACCAGCCACTGCATCGGATACCACATGGGTGTCATCAGAACGGCGATCAGCCGGACAATGCTGCTGCCAAACGGCATCATTACAAGAATATTGCGAAGCAGATACAACAAAACGATGACATCCAGCACAATGAAAAAACATTGAAAGGTATAAAAAACCAGCCGCATCTTAGAACTCCTTGTTCAGTGTCGGAATCCCAAACTCATCATCTCTGGAAAGCTCCAGATAATCTCCGGAAATGTCAACATTTTCCGGAGAGAATATAAAGATATATCTTGAGATCTGGTGCATTTTACCGGAAATTGCAAAAATGCATCCTGAGATGAAATCCATAATCCTCTGTGCTTCCATAATGTCAATTCCTTCAAGATTGACCACAACAGCACGCCCCTGAAGAAGCATCTCACACGCATCCGTTGAATCCCCAAAATTCTTCGGCTTGCAGATGCATACCTCTAACCCCCTGGCAGTTGTCCGGATTGGAACTACCTTATTGGATGCTGTACGTACAGAAGTTCTTCTTGGCTCCGGCGCCGGCTGACGGGACTCCCCTTCCTCCTCATCATAACCGGAACGACGGCTGCTCTTTCGCTCAGAGCGTTTCTGACGTCTCTGCTCTTCCGCCAGAAGACTTCTCTCTTCCTCCTCATCGATATCGTCCTCGAAATCATCCTCATAGTAATCGTCATCATAGTCCTCATCGTCTCCGAGTCTCAATAACTGTAACAGATTTCCTAATGGATTCGCCATAACTTTACCTCCCGATGTCTCTCACATCTATTTTATATCGTAATTTCTCTCTCCGAAAATTCCTGTGCCGACACGAACATGTGTCGCACCTTCCTCTACGGCAACCTGATAGTCACCTGTCATTCCCATAGAAAGAACACTCATATCAACATTATCAATGTTTTTAGCTCCAATGTCAACCGACAATTGCTTTAATTGACGAAAAATACTGCGATTTTCTTCCGGATCTTCGACAAAAGGCGCTATCGTCATCAATCCGCGAATATGCAGATGCTCCAGTTTTGAAATCTGACGGACAAGCTCGAGTGTATCCTCCAGCTTGAGACCGAATTTGGATGCCTCCTGTGCCACATTGACCTCCACCAGAATATCTACACGGGTATTGCGCTTTACGCATTCCTTCTCGATTGCCTCTGCCAGATGCAGGGAATCAACCGAATGGATCAGGCAGGTTCTTCCGATGATATATTTGATCTTATTGGTCTGAAGATGACCGATAAAATGCCATTTAATATCCTTTGGCAGCACCTCATACTTCTCCTTAAGCTCCTGCGCCTTGTTCTCACCGAACTCGCGCTTTCCGTATTCATATGCCTCCTGTATCATTTCTACCGGCTTTGGTCTTACTGACACTGATCAGTGTCACCTCGGAAACATCCCTTCCGGAACGTAAACATGCCTGCCGGATATTTTCTTCGACATTTTGTAAATTATCTTTGATCATGGTAATTCGTCCTTTCCCAATGTAGTATCAATATATGATGTCGTCCTCTCGGATCACCTTAGGATCCAGAATAATGTGATCATACGCCGACAATCCGCCGGAAGTATCCTTCTTGATGATGCTGTATTCATTATTCTGATAAGCGATCTGGATCGGGCGAAATTCGCAATATCCCTTGTTACAACAATACACGCCGTCTAGCTCTGCAAGCTCCGTCAGCGCAAGCTTGTTGGTTCCTGCGGTATCATCCGCAATCTCGGAACCGGCATCAAATGCATCTGCCGAAATATAACAGGTTGTCTCATCAACCATCTCGCCGTCACTGTTCTTTACCTTCTCGGTAAGCTTTAAAATCTGTGGATACCGGGCGGTATACTCCGGTGTCCCGTCCTTTTTGTAGGTTACCGCAAGGACACCCTCTCCCTTCTGTGTATTCACCACATACTCTTCCGGGATCTTATAAAACTTCTTCTTCAAAATGGAAGACCGTGGAATCTTCAATCCCGCCTCATCGTTCATTTTGATCTCCAGATCAATATAACGGTTGTTGATATACTGGATCATATAACGCTTCAGATCTATCCGGGCATAATACCCGCCATCCATGGTAAACGTGGTTACCTGCGGTGTCACCTTTGCCTGGATCTTCTTCAGCGTCACCGTGACGGTCTTATCCTGCTGGATATTTTTGAACTGCTCCTTCGATAACGGAAACACAACCGACCAGCTCTCATTCGTCACAAGACGATAGATCGGCGTCCCCGCTTTGACTGATTCTGTCTGACGTAGCTGCTTGGTCTCATCTGACGTACTCTCAAAGGTCTTCGACGTGATCTGATTCATGTCAAGAGCCTCCAGCCCGTCCGATGTATAAGAAATGATCCCACTCTCGCCGGCACTTCCAAACTGAAAAGACCCCTGTGAGCCCTGCTCCTTTAAGATCTGTGTTACATTGTCTAAAAGCCTTGCATTGGTCAGCTCCGAGATCGTGTTATCGAGATTATATTTGAAGCTGTAGATTTCTTCAAAATGCGAGGTACTGTATGCTGCACGGTACGCAGCAATCTCACTGCGGATATCGCTGGTGTTCTGCGAGGTCAGCTTGACCTCTCCGGTCTGTGTTCCGGACAGCTTTTCATAAATCTGACCGGTCTGGTCAATGGAATAGATCTTCGTTCTGGCACCCACCTTCGTTCCGTCGGCAACATAATAATTGATATATCCCTCCTGATCGCTTGTGACCAGCTTCTCGTTTCGCAGAATGATCCCGCGCACCAGATTATCGTCTGCGATCTTTTTCTCGGTAACCTCGTAGATCGACACATTTTCCCTGGTCATAGACATGACACCCTGAAAAAGGACATATATGGCAAAAAGAACCAAAAAAGCTCCTGTAAACTTTGCATTTTTGCGTTTCATTTTAACGACATTGCCGGAATGGCGCTTTCCTGCCACAAAATCCCTCCTTCCGAATCTGGCTGTTTTAACCTTTTTATTATAGCTTTTTTTTCTTATTTTGACAAGATAAGTGCATAGAATTTCTACGACATGGGAATGCTATGGATGTATCATTAATCGGATACAGAAAGGCATGGTGTTTTATGAAAACATTAGATTATATTATCCTTGTACTCATCATCATCGGTGCTGTAAACTGGGGGCTTATCGGATTTTTCCAGTTCGATCTTGTCCGCGTGATCTTCGGAAATATGAGTATGTTTTCAAGGATCATCTACGCAGCGGTGGGACTTAGCGGTTTATATGCCCTCAGTTACTTCGGCCGGATCCGCTCCGCAATGTAAAAAAGCCAAACAAATGTTTTAATTTTCAGGAATTGCTTTGCAATTCCCGATGGCATTTCGCTGCGTTACGTCACTTTTCAATGCACTGAAAAAGAGAGGATCATTTTCCTCTCTTTACATATTCAAGCATATGATTCATCTGTGTATACATGGAATATGATGAATCTGCCTTCAAAATCACTGAAATATAATCCCGGTTCTTTTTGTCCTGCGAATACATGATCAGACAGGAACCCGCCTTGATCGTAGTTCCGCTCTTCCCTCCGATCACCGTAAGCGGTTTCGGTGCCTGCCTAGACCCGGTCAGATAAGGATCGGTTGACGTGATATCAAGACTCTGCTTCTTGCCCTGTGCATCCGTCCATTCGGCAGTATACTTCGTACACTGTAAAAGCTCTTTAAAATCGTCGTATTTTAACAGCTCATGAAAAATCAGATAAAGATCATACGCTGTCGTATAATGCTGATCATCATGAAGACCGCTCGCATTGACAAAATGGGTTCCGCTGGCTCCGATCGCCACCATCTCCTGATTCATCTCAGCCGCAAAATCCGTCTCAGAACCGGAAATATGCTCTGCGAGCGCAACCGCCGCATCATTGCCGGAATACACCATCATACCGTATAAAAGATCCTTCACGGAAATTTTATCGCCTTCTTTAAAGCCGCATAATCTGGCGCCGGGTTCTGTCACATGGGATGCATTATAGCTGATCGTCACCGTATCGTCGAATTTCGCATACTTAAATGTCATCAGTGCCGTTGCAATCTTGGAAACACTTGCCGGATACTCACTGGCATAAATATTCTGGGCATAAAGTGCCTTATTGCGGGTATCATCGATCAGCAGTGCTGCATCTGCCGTGATCGCCGCATCCGTAGCAATATTCTTTTTCTTGGGGATAACACAGATATCCTTTGACAGATATCCTTCCTCCTGTGAGGAGGCGGTATCCGTACTGTCTGCCTCTCCCTGATACGCTGTCTGAGTATCTGATACCGGAACAGTATCTACACTGCAGCCTGCCATGATCCCACAACAGACAAGCATCGTCAGAATAACACACACAGCAGGTATTCCCTTGATTCCGGATTTGTTGTATCTTTTTCTATTCACAGAACTATTCCTCTTCTTTTTTAATGACTTCGCGCCACTCAAGATCTCCATGCTCCAGAGCCTTTACCAACAGCTCTGCCGTTGCCAGATTGGTTGCAAACGGAATGTTGTAGGTATCGCAAAGATGGATCACATTCATCACATCCGGCTCATGGGACTTTGGTGACTGCGGATCTCTCAGAAAGATCACCATATCAATCTGATTATGCTCGATCTGGGATGCAAGCTGCTGTTCTCCTCCCAGATGACCCGCAAGATACTTATGCACCGTCAGATTCGTCACTTCCTCGATCAGACGTCCGGTCGTACCGGTAGCATAAATCTCATGCTTGCTCAGAATCCCGCGATACGCGATCGTGAAATTCTGCATCAATATTTTCTTTGCATCATGTGCAATCAATCCAATGTTCATTTGTTCACCCCTCCAAATAATTTTTCTGCCTTCTCCTGTAAAATATGCTACAAACTGAAATCGATGTCAACATCGTCCATATCTGAATAAGCCTTTCGCATGGTAAAACCACCCTTTTTCGTTTTGGCAGGCTGTATGCCTATATTGATAACAAGCCCTATACCGATCATCGATGACATCATTGAACTCAAACCGTTACTTAAGAACGGCAGCGGCAGACCGGTATTCGGAAAAAGAAATGTTACAACGCAAATATTGCTAAACACCTGGAACATAAACATCGCAGACACCCCAACCGCGATCAACATTCCCAGAAAATCCTGTGCCTTGCTTGCCACACGGAAACACTTAAAGATCAAAATGCCAAACAAAAGCAATACAAGACAGCATCCCAGAAAACCAAATTCCTCTGAAATAACGCTCCAGATAAAATCACTCTCCCGGATCGATACACTGGAATATGCTCTTGAACTGCCGGCTCTCGCACCATCCTTCAAAAACTTGCCATACAATCCACCTTCTGCGATTGCATTGACTGAGGACTTCTGCTGTCTGTTCAGATCGACAATACGCTTCACGGTAGAATCCTGATTCTTGAACGCAAAGACACGGTCATACTGATATCCCTGTAGCAACAGATTGTGGGGCTGCTGCACATACCAGTACAGAATCAGCGTCACCGGAAGTCCGATAGAAATGATCGGCACCAACACACGGTAGGAAAGACCTGCCACAAATGTCATGACCGCCATCACAAACAAAATAACAAGACTTGATGACAGATCCGGCTGTATCACGATCGCGCCAAACGCCGGAAGGGTTATAAGCACGATCCATATGACCGCCTTAAACTGATCTAACTGCTTCCTGATCTTGCAAAACAACGTAGCCAGCGTCAGGATAAATATGATTTTGAGAAGCTCTGACGGCTGAAAGGTCAGACTCCCGATACGGATCCATCTGGTCGACCCGGTATCAAGATCCGTTCCGATGCCCGGGATCTTCGTCAAAAGAACCAGAACAACACCAAACACAAAATAGATCGCGACAAATCTACATATAAAATGATAATCCAGGACCGACAAAAAAGCAACTATAAATAACCCCATTACCATACCTATGAGCTGCCCTCTCATATAGCCGGCTCCCTTTTCTACGCCGCCTGCCAGCTTCAAAGTAAATGCGCTAACCAGACACAAAATTACAACAATGATGACCAGAGAATAGTTAAAATTGCGCCAATCATATTGCTTTAATCTGTTTAACATGTATGTCTACTTCCTCTCAATGCTGCTGTGATCTTCTAAAATTTCTGGAACCCTTGATCGGGATATTCGCCATAACCGCATTCACCGGTGTTGAACCATCCTCAAGCTCCATCTGCTTCACTTTGATATCAAGACCATCCACATCAATCTCCACATACTTTGAAATAACCTGAATGATCTCGTTCTTCATCTGTTCCATGATTTCCGGCGAGCATACTGCCCGATCAGAGGTGATGGCTACCTTCAGACGATTCTTAGCGGTTTCTCCGCTCTTTACGTCACTCTTAAAAAAATTTGAGAAAAAACCCATTCCAAACCTCCATCTACGCTGACAGACCGGAACACCCGGCAGACAGCGAATTTATCCTGTTTATTGAATATGAAACTTATTTCTTTAATATAGCTGCCAGCTTCTGGAATAATCCCTTCTTAGCGTCAAAATCCATAAAATCTACCTGCTCACCGATGATTCGCTTACAAATATTCATATAAGCCTGTCCTGCCATGCAGTCAGAGCCTACAAGCGGCTCACCGTTATTGGCAGAAATAACGATATGTTCATCATCCGGAACTACACCGATCAGATCAACCGCCAGAATGTCCACAACATCATCGCTGGACATCATATCGCCGCTCTTTACCATATCAACACGAAGACGGTTTACAATAAGATGTGTCTGTCCGATCTCATTGGCCTCGAGAAGACCGATGATACGATCTGCATCACGGACAGCGGATACCTCCGGTGTTGTTACGACCAGAGCGCGGTCAGCACCGGCAATGGCGTTCTTGAATCCCTGCTCGATTCCTGCCGGACAATCCATCAGTATGTAATCAAACTCTTCCTTTAATTCATCCGCCAGCTTCTTCATCTGCTCCGGTGTTACTGCGGTCTTGTCCTTTGTCTGTGCAGATGGCAGCAGATAAAGGTTCGGGTAACGCTTATCCTTGATCAGAGCCTGCTTAATGCGGCAGTTATTTTCCACAACGTCAACCAGATTGTAAACGATACGATTCTCTAATCCCATGATCACGTCAAGATTACGAAGTCCTATATCTGTATCGATCAGAACAACCTTCTTTCCCATCATGGCAAGTCCGGTTCCAACATTGGCTGTGGTCGTTGTCTTACCAACGCCGCCTTTTCCGGATGTGATTACAATAACCTCTCCCATTTTTATTTCCTCCTAATTTTAAAGTGTTAGTCTATGATGCACTGCCAGTCTGCAGTTACATTTCCAAATAATACCGTCTCTCATGTGTTATGACAGACGTATGTCACTCATAACATCCTTGTCAAGCGGCTCAATATAAATATTGCCATCCTCCCAAAATGCTATTCTGGTCTCCTTCGTCTTGGAACGGCGCGGAGACTCGTCCGGCGATCTTGCGATCGTGTCCGCAATACGTATCTGTACCGGTTTCATATCTAAGGCTATCACAAATGCGTCAACATTTCCAGCAGAACCGGCAAAAACATTTCCCTTCAGGGATCCGAGAATGATCACATTTCCCTTGGAGATCACCTTTGCACCGTTATTGACATCTCCCAGGATGATAATGCTCGTCTCAACATCCAGCACCTGACCGGAACGAAGATTTCCCTTGAAAAAGAAACCGGTGCCATTATCGTTCTGAAGCATATTGGCTGCAGTTTTCTCTGCCACCGCAGACGCACTTCCTGATTTCTCCTGCTGGAGAGCCTTTGCAAAGGCAGCCTCTCTCTCCGGATTCTCATCAAGCACGCACACGATCTGAAGCTCACAGTTATCCTGAATCGTTGCAAGGATTTCATCCTGCTGCTTCTCATCGAGCTCGCGCCCCTGAAATGCAATTGCTTTCTTGGCATCCCCCCAGAATTCAGCGGAGGACTTAAACTTCTCCGCCACATCTTTTACGATGCTGTCCCAATCTGCCTCCGGATCCAGTCTCAATATGATTCCTGATTTGGATCCGGTTATTTTTACTATATTGTCCATATCATTGCTCCTGTTCTTCTACAATAGATATCTTAATCGTTTGTTCCTGCATAATGTGCAACCGAGGTTGCCTTGCCTCCGGACAGTTTCTTACCGCCAAAGTAATATTTATAGACATCCCTTGCGCATTCCATCGCATAGGTTGATGTATATCCGTTTGGTATTACACAGCTTACGGAGATCTTCGGATTCTCATATGGTCCGTAGGACAGGAAATATGCATGGTTCGGATGCAGTGTATTCTGCTGTGCCGTACCTGTCTTTCCGGCGAATTTCTTCTTCATGCCGGCAAATATACTTCCATGCTGTGCACCGTTTACCACCCGGTACATACCGTTGTGTACACTCTGCCAGGTTGACTGCGCAACATTGACTTTATTGCGGACCTTTGCAGAATTGTTGAGTATCGTCTTGCCATTAACGTCCTTGATCTTATCCACAAGCGTCAGATCATAACAGGTTCCGCTGTTGGCGATCGTTGTCACATATCTTGCCAGCTGGATCGGTGCATACGCATGACTACCCTGTCCGATCGCAGAACGAATGATATCTGATGTCGAAAAGTGAGGTGATGACTCCGTGATCTCAACACCGGACTTGTCGGTCAGACCAAACATATCTGCATATTTCTTCAAACGGGCAAGTCCGCCGCTGTCATTGACTCTGCCATTATGACCATTGCCGAGACGATATCCCATTTCATAGAAAAACACGTTACAGGAATGCTCCAGAGCTCCCGCCACAGTCAGATTACCATGAGAAGAACTGCTCCAGCAGCGTGGAGAACCATAAGACGGTGCCTTTGTGAAGCTGACCGTGTCGTAAACCGTACTGCTTGGCGAGATCACTCCCTCCTGCAGGGAAGCCACAGAGGTAACCATTTTGAAGGTAGAACCCGGTGCGATCTCCTGCTGGGTCGGTCGGTTCAAAAGCGGTGACGCCGTACTGTCCTTCAGATATGTGTAAAAGTAATCCGAATCCACCTGATTCGCCATCTTGTTATTATCGTAGCTCGGATATGTCACCATCGCCTTGACATCACCGGTATTGACATCAGTTATGATAATGGAACCGGAGCACGGATCCAGTCCGAGCTGTCCCGGTGTGATCTCAAGCTTCTTGATCTTGCGGATCAGGAAGGAATACGGTGATGTAATTCCCTGACGCACCTGATTATATTCCTGTGCATTATACTTTATGTCACCCTGATCAAACAGGAGCAGACAGATATCTCTGCCTGACAGCTCATAATGATAGATCATGTAACTGTAAATCATTTTTGTAAACGCAGTATCATTTTCTAATAAATTGATACCATAGTCAACCAGTTTTTTGTAAATTTCCTGTGTACTATAAAAGTCGTTCCCGATATCCAGCTTGTCCAGATCGATCCACTGCTGTGAAATTGCATACTGCAGATACTTGCTCAGGCTGAGCGATCCGTTGGCGTAGCTTTTGTATGTGGCATCCGATGTATCAACTGCTTTCCGGGAGCTGTCAGAATCACTGCTCTTTGTAATGACGATTGAATTATCTTTTAATATGGAATAAAAAGCATCCAGAAAATCATTCATATCGGAAGAAAGAGACTTTGCCGATGCCGTGCTGTCCGCTGCCAGAAGGTGTCGGATTTTGCGCACGATTGTTTTCTTTTTGGCTTTGTATTTTTTTAAGGTTGCCTTCTCCAGCGAGGAAGCATCCTCATCGGTAAAACGCTCCACATTGACAATGTTATTCTGGATGATCGCATTGTACACATCGTAGATCGGTACCTTGATATCCTTCGTGGAATGCCCTCTTGTTCCGGCGTCCATACTGTTATTGATATTAGCGATCAGAATACCGGCGATCCGCTCCTCCAGAAGATGATAGCACTCCTCCTGCAGCTTTGCATCGATCGTCAGATACAGATCATTTCCTGCAACCGGATCCTTCGTTGTCTTCTCAGAGATAATACGGCTCGTTCCACCATCGACCGTAATCTCACGGCTTCCCTTTGTCCCGCGCAGATAATCCTCATAGGTGCTCTCAAGGCCGGAAATACCGATCTGATCATCTACGGAATAAATAGATTCCTTGTTCTCTTTATTCAGTTCCTCCAGCTTCTCCGCTGAGATGGAACCGGTATAACCGAGCATATGTGCAAAATACTTACTCTTCTTATAAACACGAGAGGTGTTCTGATCAATGTCAACACCCGGCAAAAGTTCACTGTTCTCTTTGACAGCCGCCACTGTCTTCTCATCGACGTTCTTGGCAAGAATGATGTCCTGAAACTTCGCATAACGGTTGATAAACATCGCATAACGCACCGCCAGAATATCGATCGCCGTATCCTTATCATAAGTTTCCGCAATCTCAAACTTCTTAATGAGATAATCATACATCGCCTGCGGCGTCGTATCCTTCTGCTCCTGTGTCAGTGCCTTCACGCCGTTCTGCACAGAGTATGCATCCGCCAGATAACGCTCCAGAGAGCTGCCCTCCACCTGATACTGCAGCTTGCCGTGATCATACGCCAGATAATAATCCACAGAAAGCTCACTGCCATGCTTCTTTAAGATATAAAGCAGACGGTAGATCATCGTGTTCTTCTCTTCGTCCGTCATACCCGTCAGCTTGGAGGTCTCCGAAAATACGATATTATAAGACAGCTTGTTATAGGCAAGAAGTGTTCCGTTACAGTCATAAATGTTACCGCGGGTCGCCTTGATATCCTTTTCCTTGATGGTATTGCTCGCACCACTTGCGATAATACTGTCTCTGTCCACGATCTGAAGTTCAAACATACGATTGATCAGAATGGAAAAAAGAAGCATAAAAACAACCGTAACCGGCAGCAGTCTTGAATTGAAAAATGCTTTGATATAATCCTTCAAAGTGTCTAACACGTTTCTTCTCTCCTTTCACCGAAATCAGATAGCCTTCTCCCGATCCATCTCCACATGCTCCTCCAGCGAAACATGCTCCTCCGGTTTGAAATGCTCCTTGATCTGCCGCATCAGAAGGTAGATCGGCACTCCGATGATCAGTGTGTACACCGCCTCCGGAATCATCACATGCATCAGATAAAACATAAAGTCCATTCTGCCCCGAAGCATAAAACGACACACATAATACAAAACACCATATGCCAGATCGCTAAGCACGATTGTAATAACCGGAATATATAATCTTTCCTTGAAGTACAGTTTATTTAACATACCATTGACATATCCGATAAACGAATAGATCAAAATTGTCAGACCGATCACGCTGTTAAACATCGCATCGATCATAAGACCACCCACAAATCCGGAAAACATACCAAGCTTTCTTCCATACATGAGTCCGGAAGCCGCTGTGATCATGATCAGAATATTCGGTACGACCCCACCAAGCGGAAGATGCCTGAACACCGTTGTCTGAAGCACAAAGCATACGATATTCAGCAATAACAGGTAAATATAACGTCTCAATTTAAAATATCCTCCAAATCACCGGAATCCTTCACCTCTGTGATCACAAGCACCATATCAAGTCCCGAAAAATCGGCAGCCGGTGTCAGATGCGCCGACTGTGTGATATTTGAGGAATCCGTCTTGATATCTCTGGCATAACCGATCAGGATCCCCGGAAGGTACTTATCGCTGACCGGTGAGGTAACAACCTCGTAGCCATCCTTCACCTCGGCATCTGCCGGGATGCCGCTGATATCGATCATCCCCTTACCTATCAGCTTCAGATTCCCGTTTACAAAGCACATATCCGATGTTTTCAAGAAAGATCCGGTTACACTGCTCTCATCATCAATGATCGAACGGACTCTCGCATAGGATTTATTCACTTCTGTGACGATGCCGACCAGTCCGTCTCCCGCCAGCACATTCATGTTGACCTTCAGACCGTCCTTGGAACCCTTGTCGATGACAAAGCTGTTAAACCAGTTGCCATCACTGCTGATAACATGTGCCGCCACCTTCGGATAGTTGGAATACTTCTCGTCCAGACTATAGAGCTTGCGGAAATCATCCAGATCATATTTGTCCTGCTGGAGCAGACGATTCTGCTGCGACAGATCATCCAGCTGCTTCTGCAGTGCATTGTTCTTTTTGACCAGCTTCTTGACAGTTGTCACATAATCCATCCCGTCTGCCACAACAAGTCCGATCTTGTTAATTCCGCGCTGCATCGGTGTCACCACACTGCCCACAGCCGTTCTGATCGGTGTCATTTTATCCTGAAATCGAAATGATACAATGATCAGAGCAACACACACGATCGCAATGGTCATCAGTATATATTTCGGATCCATTGTAATTTTAGTCCGTTTACGCATTCCTACAACTCCTTCATTCTCTTTATCCTCTGATCTCCTTCAGAGGAATGCTGTATCTGGCGGCAAGCTTCGGATGCTCTGCCAGATATCCGAGACCGGTCACAACCGTTCTCTGCGCATGCTTCGTGGTATTGATCTTATACCGTGTCTCATTGGCAACAAGCTGATCCATTCCACGGATCCAGGAGGATCCGCCGGTCAGATAAATGCCTCTTTCCGCAATCTCGGATGCAATCTCAGGCGGCGTCCGCTCCAGCATGGAACGCACGGCTGCCGATATCGACAAAAATACGCCCTGAACCAAAGGAAATATCTCGGAGGATGCCACTGTCACCTCACCCGGAAGCCCCTTCACCACATTGCGTCCGACCACAGTCACCTTCTCATCAACGGGTACGGCTGAAACAAGCGTCTTCTTGATCTGCTCGGCGCTCTTCCTGCCGATCACAAAGTTATACTCCTTGCGGATATAATTAATGATCTGTTCATCAAAATAATTGCCTCCGTACGGAAGAAGCTTCGACACGACAATTCCTCCCAGTGACAGCACGGAAATCTCGGTTGTCTCCGCACCTACATTGACGATCATAATGCCTCTCGCATTCTCCACATCAAGATCAAGTCCCAGCGCATCCGCGACCGGCTTATGGATCAGAAACACCTTGTGCGGCTTGCACTCACTTTCAGAAACAACACGCGAGTAAGCATTCTTGTCCACCTCACGGATATCTGCCGGCACGGCAATATAAAAATCGGCGTTCTTTGCCTTTCGTCTGCCGGATATCTTCTCCAGCATGAAATTCCACAGCGAGATCATATCTCCCATCTGCGAGATCACTCCGTTCTCCAGAGGAAAAGAAACCTTAATGTTGGGCGGAACCTTCTCGAACATCTCATATGCCTTGTCCCCGATCGCAACCGGACGCTGCGCTGCGCCCTTACCGACAGTCGCCACCACCGTTCTCTCATTCAGAATAATTCCCTCTGATTTTTTATAGACCTTTACGCAAAATGAGCCGTTCCCATCATCCATATTTTTCCTTTAAACCGACGTCCCGGAAGCGGTTCTCCAAGCAGGTCCATCTTATTGATACCCACACGGAAATACAGATCGTTGCATTCCACCTTGAGATCATAGATTTCCTCGCCGGTAAACCGGTTTTTCTTACATATAACCTCTTTGATCTCGCCTAAAATCGAATACTGATCGCACTCGATCCCGCTTGGCATAAAAGTTGTATCGACGATCGAATAAATATCCTCTCTAGTCGCCCGGCGCGATGCCATCGAATAGAGATCCAGATCCTCGATTGTTAAGGACTCCATCGCATCCTCGTCGCCATTTTTTGCCGCTTCCAAAAGTTCATCCCGGTTTTTCGCCGCCACTTTGGCTTTTTCAATCTGCAGCGCCGTCTTTTTGATCGGAAGAAGCACCTTGCCCCGATTGGCAAATCCTGCCAGGCTGACCGAAGTCACCTGTAAGCGCTCGCGCTCTTTCCGGTAACACTCCCTGTATTCGATCGGATTCAAGAGATAAAAGATCAGCGAAAGCCCTACCTTATACTCATCCAGAAGCCCTGCATAGGTTTCCTTCTCCGTATGACGCTGAATGGAACATTCTGCCCGCGAGGTTACCTCATCGTTCAGGATATAGGGATAATAATACTCTATCTCCATCTCATCCTGCTCATTCAGCTCCCCATACATCGCCACGCCGATCCCCGGCGCAACTTCTGTCTTGATCTCATATAATTCGGTCTCCCTGTCAAGCTGAAGACAGCTGGAGGTTCCCGCCTCT
>OKRU01002609.1_pt1 | contig 15912 bp, 15 predicted proteins | sample 1601131 | NCBI WGS metagenome assembly OKRU01 (sample SAMEA3541558, study PRJEB24748) | human gut metagenome | biome: human gut; feature: human-associated habitat; material: faeces | place: China | collected 2012 | reverse complement strand
GGCGAAGTCAATTCGTGGCACTTCGCTCATGTGACTTCGTGTGTGGATGACTGGACATACGATATGTCCGAATGGCACCGAGGATGGCAATCGCGTTTTCCCGAAAATGTTCGTGAGATTGTCGTGGAACACAGGTGCGAATGCCATCGTGCAGACATCTTGATGGGCGGCTATGTCATTGAGTTTCAGCACAGTCCGATTTCTGCCGGTGAATTTGAACGGCGCAATAAGTTCTACACGAGGGCCGACTATAAGGTGATTTGGGTGTTCGATGAGACCTACGCCTTTGGGAATGAGTATATCTCCAGCAGTCTGGATGATGAGAACAAGTTTGTGTGGAAGTGGCCGAATCGCGCGCTCGCTTCAGTTGTTCCTCAGCGATCCACAGATATAGCAGTCGTTCTGCAGCTCACCGAAGACCATGATGACGACGGTTGCGAATGGCTCGTGAAGGTGGAGTGGGCGATCGTAGACGATGACGGGTATGCCGACTATCGCCGATTCTTCATTGATGATGGTTTTGCGCCAGATCTTTTTACTGAAGACGGCCTACAGAACATTCTGTTGAGCAAGCGTAAGCGGTTTGATGCCTTCCTCCGTGATAACCAACCCTATGCACCGAAGTGCAGCCGAATCAAGGGTAATCCACGGGACTGGTACATATGCCCGAAAACGCACGATTGGCATAACAACCAATGCCGGGAATGTCAGAACAATTTAATCAACGAGTTCCGGACAGGAACGGATTATAGGCAAGGAGGTCTGTTCTTCTACTGTGCTTATCCTCGCATTATCCATGAAGCGGATAAGTATGGAGAGGTGCATCTCCCATCCATTCGATTTTAAGGAGGGCTCCGACATGAAAAAGGAATATGACACCAGCGTGAAAGAGGCCATTGAACGAGTCATGAGCGTATTCTCCGAGTACATCAAAACAACTCCATACTTCGATATTGTATGGTCTGGTAAGGTCGGGTATATCTACATCAGCATCGATAGTTGCCGTGGTACTGTCGGCGACATGGACTGCCTTGTAATTGATAGCCCCGAAGAGCTTCTGGATAAGCTGCTGTATGAAATGGCAGTGGATATCATGGAGGAAGGTGGGCACGACCTAAGCCCGGAAGAAGCGTCAGCATTGGAGCGTGCTGAGGTAGCACGGCGCCTTAATGTCTATCTGGAGCAGTTGCCTGAATACCAAGACCGTATCAGTTTTGTATTCGAACGCAAGTGATCTTCAAAGATAATCTCGGTAGAATATAGCGAGGTGCATATGGCAAAGAACATCAAAAAGCGTTCAGCGAGTCATATCTATTTCGGCGTCAATAAGCTAACCGGCGAGTTGAAGCATATCTCCGAGGTGCCCAGCGGTCAAAAGTGCAACTGCATCTGTGCAGCTTGTCTGCAACCATTTGAGGCACGAAAAGGAACGCGGCGGCGCCACCACTTTGCTCATGTTTCAAATTACGAGTGTATGTATGCAAGCGAGGTGGTCATCTATAAGGCGTTTGCCGAAGCGTTGAAGCAGAGTGGCTTTTTGACGTTGCCCCCAGTGATGTTGCGGTTCCCAGCATGGCATGATCCAGAACTTTTGCAGGAAGCACGAAGATTGAAGATTGACTCTGTCGCTTTCGAGTGCGAACCCCTGTCTTATCCACCGCTGCTACGCGTGACCATGCAAGGGACACCGTTAAGAATCCTGTTGGATTTTGACCGCTATTATGATGACGATGATAGGGTGGAACTGGCAGAAGAAGCAAAAGTGGAGGACTACTCGCTTTTGTTAATCTCCATGCCGAAGATTGAACAAGATACGGAGTTTACCCCGGATAGGCTTCAAAGCGTACTTCAAGATAACGACCGTACCGAATGGGTCTTCAGCCGTCTGGAAGAACAGTGGAAGCAAAAGTACTACGCTGTAGCGGTTTCGCCCCCGGAGCATGGAACCGGCAACCTGTGCCCGATTTCATTTGGAAAATATAAGGGCAAGTATTCTGCTCGGTGGATCGATTGTGCCCATTGTCATTTCAATGTAGCGCAGCCACCTTGCTGCCTCTGCGTTGCAGGTGCGGGAATTCAAAAGAAAGAAGACTTCAAGAGAGATTTGCAAGATCGGCTATTCGACATCGATAAGATTAGGAGAACGAATGAAGAAGAGATCCGGCTGCGTGAAGAACGAGAAAGATCTTTCGAGCGAAGATCTGTCTATCCTCGTCCAACACCGTATGCTGCTAGGCCTGTGGTCCCAGCCGGTCCTACGCAAGAGGAGCTGGATGCGGAATATATCCGGATCTGCCAGAGCTATGACCCGACCTCTGATGAATGGACAGTGGATCGCTACAATCGGCGATGGATCATGTGTACGGTTTGCGGCCGAATTAAGCAGGAAGCGCAGATGTCCTATTACGGTGGCAAGGGAGGTGCAAACCGGGGAGTCTGTGCCGATTGTTCACGAAATGGTCGTAGCTAATCCACATAGCTGGCTTGATATTATTCGCATGATGGTGTATTATTAACTTGATACTTGATAGTTTTACAGCTGCGTACTTTGGCAGCCATTTAGAGGTTCTGCCACGACAGGACCTCTTTGTTATGTGTGAGGTGTCGAGATGGATTATATGACCATAAGCGAAGCAGCAACTAAATGGAACCTATCTAACAGGCGTATTCAAACGCTTTGCTCTCAAGGGCGGATACCGGGCGCAGAGCGTGCTGGTTATTGTTGGCTCCTTCCGAAAGGCGCAGAAAAGCCAGTGGATGCCAGAATAAAGAGCGGAAAGTATATCGGTTACTCCGAGAAATATAAGAAACCCAGAAAGAAGAACGCCACTGATGGGCTGGAGGGTAAATCATGAACGGTCAAGGGAAGCTTTTAACCCATTATTTGAAAAATGCAGATAAGCTAATCATCCCTGTTTATCAGAGAAACTACGACTGGCGAGAGGAACACTGCAGGAAACTGTATCAGGATCTTGTTCGCACCATTCGTGATAGAAAACGTTGGCATTTCTTTGGAGGAATTGTCTCTGTTAGCGATCCTATGGGGAGCAGCTCTGATTACCTCGTGATTGACGGTCAACAGCGAATTACAACTGTTTCACTACTTCTTCTGGCTATGGCCAACCTGATTAAGGAAGGAAAAGTAATCCCCGAAGATGACGATCTATACGCTCAGATTACAAAAAAGTACCTGGTGGATGAGATCAATCCTCGGAAGCGTAAAGTCAAGCTCAAACCTATCAAGGGTGACCAGGACGCATACGATCGTCTCTGGGGTGATCCGGCCGATTTTGACCGTTCATCAAATATCACTCAAAACTATCTCTTCTTCTACAATGAGATTCAGAAACAAGCCATTACTATCGATCAGCTTTATAAGGCGGTAGAGAAACTCCAAATAATTGACATCACACTCACACCACCAGATGATGATCCTCAACTGGTTTTTGAAAGTCTTAACTCAACCGGTCTCGAGTTAAATGAGGGCGATAAGATCCGCAACTTTGTTCTGATGGGACTTGACATCGAAGAACAAGAGCGGTTCTATGACAGCTACTGGAACCCCATTGAGAAAAACGCCGGCTATAATAAACAGAACAATTCGTATGATGTAAGTCCATTTATTCGCGACTACCTGAGCGTCAAACAGAAGAAGATCACCGGGATGAAGGATATCTATACCGAGTTTAAGGCATATGCCGAAAAAAAGCCTGGTGAAATGGAATCTATCATGGAAGATCTCCTAGACTATGCCAAGCGGTATAATAAGCTCCTGTTTGGGCATCCCAGTTTTCCAGCGAAATTGAAAGCATCCCTTTTCCGCTTGAATCGTTTTGAGAGTAGTGTCACAAGGCCGTTTCTGATGGAGGTAATGAGGCTACAGGAAGGCAGCCTTTTGACCTTGGATGACGTTGCCGAGATTTGCAGGATCGTAGAATCCTACCTACTGCGCCGTATCATTTGTGACCTGCCCTCCAATACACTCGCCAAGGTATTCCTTACAATGAGTTCCGATATCAAGCGATTTGACGGTACTTACAGTAATTTCATTGAAAAAATGAAATATGTACTAACATCTAAAAAGGAAAAAGCAGCATTCCCTGATAACGAGACTTTTGCAGATTGTCTACGAACCAAGAATATCTATGCTATGCTCCCGCGTTACAAAGCGTATCTATTTGAGCGCATAGAAAACGGTGATAGCAATGAATATAAGGATATCTATGGGCGTCTTGATAGCGGTGAGTACACAATTGAACATATTATGCCTCAGAAATTGACTCCCGCTTGGACAAGTGAGCTTGGACAAGATGCAGAGAACATACATGGAGAATGGCTGCATACGTTAGCAAATCTGACCCTTACAGCCTATAACTCCAAATATAGTAATGCTCCCTTTAACGAGAAAAAAACGATGGCGGATGGGTATCTACAGAGCGGTATCAGAATGACTCAATGGGTCGCACAGAAAGAACACTGGGGTCTTCCTGAACTTGAAGAACGCTGTAAATACCTTACACAGCAAGCTGTGTTGCTGTGGCCCTATGCTGATAGCTGCTATACTCCGCCACAGAAGCAGTATGAGGAGGTATCGTTGGATGATGATATCACACTTACCGGTCATAGTATCGTGAAGTACCGCTTCCGTGGTATTGAGCATGAAACAACTTCGTGGGTAGAAATGTACACTGAGGTTCTAAAAGAACTGCATAATGGAAATAAGGCATATCTCAATTACCTTGCCGATGCCGATGATAGTGTAGATCTGTCAATCCAGGTTACCAGATCACCAGATGAATTCTCCAGCAGTGTAAAAATTGATGACGATATTTATATCTGGACTGGTACCGCAACTCAGTATAAAGTCAATCTACTGCGGAAGTTCTTTGAACAGTATAAGCAGGATCCGTCCGATCTCGTATTCTTCCTCGATGATAGTAGAGGCATTGGTTCAGATGAGGAGATCGAACGCTACAAGATTCGTCGGAAGTATTGGGAGAGTGTCCTTCCATCACTTCAAGAGGCAACGGGTACTTTCTTAAATATCAGCCCATCTAAGAATAACTCTATCATGGGAGCCACGGCACGTAGTGGTGTTTACCTTTGCTGCGTAGCGAACTATGACTCTGCCCGTGTCGAAATATTTATTGATCAGGGTGATTATCAAAAGAATCGGGCGATCTATAATCACCTTGAGCAAAACCGGGATGCCATTGAGGCTGCATACGGAAAAAGCCTGCATTGGATCTGCCAAGACGATGTTAGAGCCTGCAAAGTCTACGATGAGATTAAAGAGGTCAGCATCAAAAATGAGGAAGACTGGCCAGTAATGAGCGCTTTCCATATTCAACGAGCAAAGGCCTTGTTTGCTGCGACAAAGCAGTTTCTGGCATAATTCTTATATGCATCAAGTTCTGATAATCAGCAACTATCGGAAGTTTGGAGGATAATCGCATGGCAGCAGTCTTATCGAAAAGGCAGATGACTGAAGAGGATATCAAGCTTCAGTTTATTACGCCTGCCATAACAAAAAAGTGGGCGCTTAGTCTCATTACAATGGAGACAAGAATTACAGATGGACAAATCAACTTGAGAGGAAATATGGTCTCCCGCAAGGAAGCCAAGAAAGCAGACTATATTCTTTATTTGAACGAAAGCACTCCAATTGCAATCGTTGAGGCGAAAGATAACAAGCATGCTGTCGGAGATGGGCTGCAGCAGGCAATGCAATACGCCATAATGATGGACATTCCATTTGCCTACAGTTCTAATGGTGATGGTTTTATGGAGCATGATTTCCTCACCGGAGAAGAGCGCAGCATTTCTATGGAGGATTTTCCAGCTCCTGATGCTCTCTATGCGAGATTCAAGGCTGGAGCCAACCATGGAGAAGGGCTCACGCAGCAAGAGGAATCCGTCATTCGGCAGCCGTTCTATTCAGGGCAGAATACATATCCCCCTCGCTATTATCAGCGTAACGCTGTCAATAGGACTCTTGATGCGATTGCCAGAGGTCAAGATCGCATCTTGCTGGTGATGGCCACAGGTACAGGCAAAACCTATACTGCATTCCAAATTGTATATCGCCTTCTAAAGAGCGGAATGAAGAAAAAAATATTGTATTTGGCTGATCGTAACATCTTGGTCGATCAATCAATCCAACAGGATTTTGCTCCGCTCGAAAAAACGATTCATAAAGTCAATTTTGTGAAGGACGATCCTCTTACGATTACCTCGCACGAGATATTCTTTTCACTCTACCAACAACTTGCGGGAAAAGACGATGACGATACAGAAGATGGGGATGAGACTGTCGAACGTCTTGCTCAGCTATTCAGCAAAGACTTTTTCGATCTCGTAATCGTTGATGAGTGTCATCGCGGCTCAGCCAAGAAGGAAAGCAATTGGCGGAAGATCTTGGAGTATTTCTCCTCGGCAACCCAGATTGGCATGACCGCAACCCCAAAAGAGACTAAGTATGTTTCCAACATAGATTATTTTGGCGAGCCGGTATATGTCTATAGCCTGAAAGATGGCATCGAGGATGGTTTTCTGGCGCCTTTCAAAGTCATCAATATAACGACCGACATTGGCGATGGTTGGCGCCCACGGAAAGGTCAACTTGATATTTACGGGCATGAGATCCCCGACCGAATTTATAATAACAGGGATTATGACTATAACATCATAATTGAAGACCGCATTGTCCAAGTCGCAAAAGAAATAACAGACTACCTCAAAGCGACTGATCGGATGTCCAAAACCATTGTGTTCTGCGCAACAGAAGATGCTGCACTTCGTATGAGAAATGAGCTCGCAAGGCAGAATCCTGATATGATGCAAAAGTATCCCGACTATGTTGTACGCATTACCGGCAACGATACTTTTGGCAAGGATAAACTCGACTACTTCATTTCGGTCGGGTCGAAAACGCCGGTCATTGCAACGACATCTAAGCTGTTGTCAACTGGAGCCGACTGCAAGATGACAAAGCTCATCGTTTTAGACGAGTGGATCAACTCAATGACTGAGTTTAAGCAGATTATCGGAAGAGGCACAAGAATACGCGAAAAAGATGGAAAGACCTATTTTATAGTTATGGACATTCGCGGTGTTACAGCCCTTTTTGCTGATCCTGATTGGGATGGCCCGATTGAAATTGATGAAGATTATGGGAGAGAAAAGCATGGTCCTGGCCCCTGTCCTCCTGGACCTAAACCAGATCCCGACCCTGACCCAGTTGATCCACCATATCCACCAGAAGAAAAGCCCATTGTTGATGAAAATGGGTGTCGTGTCCGCATAATCAATAAAACGGTCTCTGTGTATGATACGAATGGGAAACTCCTGCGGCAGGAGAGCATCGTCGATTACACCAAAACGAATATTATTGGTACATACGCTTCCCTCGACAACTTTATCCGGCAGTGGACATCCGAGGAAAAGAAAAAGAAGATTCAAGAATTGTTGGCCAGCAAGGGAATTGACCTTGAAGCAATGAAAGCGGATCAGCATATGAGCGATGTAGATGACTTCGATTTCATCTGCCATGTTGCCTTTGACAAAAAGCCACTTACCAGAAAAGAGAGAGCCAACAATGTGAAGAAGCGGGATTTCCTCAGCAAGTATAGCGGGGTGGCAAGAGAAGTCTTGGAAGCGCTTCTGGATCAGTATATGAATGTCGGAATCTACGAGTTAGAGCATGAAGCTATTCTGACAACTCCACAATTCGCAAAATTTGGGAAGATCCAGAGGATATTCAAGTTCTTCGGCGGCGAGGATAAGTATAACGAAGCTGTTCATGAACTTGAGAATGAATTATATGAGGCGGGTTAATCATGAGTAGTTTAACAGGTTTTGTAAAGCGCATTCGGGACATCATGTGGAATGATGCGGGAGTGAATGGTGACGCTCAGCGCATTGAGCAGATGGCCTGGATCCTTTTCTTGAAAGTCTACAATACAAAGGAAGAGGAATGGCGATATACAGATCGGCCCTATACATCAATTATTCCAGAAGAATGCCGCTGGAATAACTGGGCCGCTGATGATAAGTCGGGTAAGGCGATGACGGGCGACGCGCTTCTTGATTTTGTGAATAATAAGCTCTTCCCAACTCTGAAGGGGCTCAATGTGACTGCAGCAACACCCATCAAAAAGGCTATTGTCAAGACAACCTTTGAGGATGCGAACAATTACATGAAGGACGGCGTTTTGCTGCGCCAAGTGATCAATATTATCGATGACCTGGATTTGGATGATTACGAGGAGAGCCATGCGTTCGGGGAAATATATGAGTCCATTTTACGGGAACTCCAGAGCGCCGGTTCCTCAGGTGAATTCTATACACCTCGTGCTGTGACTGATTTCATGGCGAAGACCATTAAACCACAGCTCGGCGAAAAGGTCGCAGACTTTGCGTGCGGCACAGGCGGCTTCCTGACCAGTTGGTTGAATGAACTGAGCAAGCAGGTTGTAACGGCAGAAGACCAGCAGGAGTATGCAACCTCTATTTATGGGATTGAGAAGAAACCCTTCCCTTATACACTTTGCATCACGAACATGCTGCTGCACGGCATTGATGTTCCGATGGTGTATCATGAAAACTCACTTCTGCGGGATGTGCTTGATTATACCGAGGAAGATCAGTTCGATGTAGTTCTTATGAATCCCCCTTACGGCGGACATGAAAAAACAGAGGTCAAGAATCACTTTCCTGCAGATCTCGCAAGCAGCGAAACTGCCGACCTCTTTATGTCTGTGATAATGTATCGGCTCAAACAGGATGGCCGTGCTGCTGTCATTCTCCCTGACGGTTTCCTGTTTGGCACCGACAATGCAAAGATTGCTATTAAGAAAAAACTACTATCTGAGTTTAACCTTCATACTATTATCCGCATGCCGCATAGCGTATTTGCACCGTACACCTCTATCACGACGAATATTCTGTTCTTTGACCGAACCCATCCTACAACGGAGATTTGGTTTTATCGCCTTGATATGCCGGAAGGCTATAAGAACTTCTCGAAGACGAAACCTATGAAGCTGGAGCATTTTGCCCCAGCCGTTGAGTGGTGGGACAATCGTGAGGAGATCACTATTGACGGCTTTGACAAGGCGAAGAAATACTCGGTTGAAGATCTGAAGGCGCGGAATTACAATATTGATCTCTGCGGCTATCCGCATGAAGAGGAGGAGATCCTTCCGCCGAAGGAACTGATTCTGCAGTATCAGGAAAAACGGGCCAGCCTGAACGCTGACATTGATCGCATCCTTGCCCAGATCACCGATGTCCTTGGCATCGACATTACGGAGGAGGGCGACGAATGACTGCGCAGCAACTGAAAAACTCCATTCTCCAGATGGCTGTTCAGGGCAAGCTCTTGCCGCAGGACCCGAATGACGAGCCAGCCAGCGTTCTGCTGGAACGCATCCGTGCGGAGAAAGAGCGGCTCATCAAAGAGAAGAAAATCAAGCGCGAAAAGAACCCCTCCGTTATCTTCAAAGGTGCCGATAATACTCCTTATGAGAAAATTGGCGATGAAGTGCGGTCGTTGACGGATAAAGTACCGTTTGACATCCCCGACTCGTGGGAGTGGGTAAGACTGGGCACAGTCATTGAGCTTGAATCTGGGCAAGATTTGACACCGGATAAATACAATGATTGCGGAAAAGGCATTCCTTACATTACCGGGGCCTCAAATATCGAAAACGGAAATGTGTTAATTAATCGTTGGACGGAATATGGTCGGGCCTTTGCATATTGTGGAGACGTTTTGCTTACCTGCAAAGGCACAGTAGGCACGATGGCTGTCCTCCAAGAACCACAAGTACATATTGCCAGACAGATCATGGCCATTCGGCCAATCAGTGAGTTGTATGTGCCATACATTCAGCTTGTGCTGGAAACGCTTGTTGAGGATCTGAAAGCGGCGGCAAAGAGCATGATTCCAGGTATTGCCAGAGAGGATGTTTTGCAGTCACTCTTCCCGGTTCCTCCAGTCAGTGAACAGAAGCGAATCGTTCATAAGGTTTCAGAACTATCACCGTGTCTGGAACAATACGCTGCTGCCGATACAAAGCTGCTTTCATTGAATACGGGCTTCCCTGAAGCCCTCAAGAAGTCGATACTGCAAGAGGCAGTCCAGGGCAAGCTGGTACCGCAAGACCCGACTGACGAGCCTGCAGAGGCTCTTTTGGAGCGTATCCGAGCGAAAAAACAGCAGCTCATCAAGGAAGGAAAAATCAAAAAGGATAAGCACGAATCCGTCATTTTCAGAAGGGATAATTCTCATTATGAGAAGTTGGACGGTGTGGAGCGCTGTATCGACAACGAGATTCCGTTTGACATCCCAGACTCATGGTGCTGGGCTCGACTAGGGAACCTTACGGAAATGATTACCAGCGGCTCGAGAGACTGGGCAAAATACTATTCCACGGAGGGCAATTTATTCCTGCGCATGGGTAATCTGTCACGGAATTCTTTTGATTTGCGCCTAAACGAAATACAAAGAGTACGACTCCCTGAAACAGTAGAGGGGACGCGAACTGCCGTGCAGGCCGGTGATTTGTTGTTCTCTATTACTGGAGAAGTTGGCATGCTGGGCTTAGTACCAAGTGGGTTTGAAACCGCTTATACGAATCAGCATACTGCAGTCATACGTTTTTTGCCGCAAATGAGAAACAAGTTTTTACCATATTTCTTCCTTACAGATTATGCGAAAACGTGTTATAAGAGCAATCAACACGGAATAAAGAATAGTTTCCGATTGAACTCTATCTCTGATATTCTAGTTCCTATTCCACCACTATATGAGCAAAGACGAATAGTCAATCAGATTGAGATAACAACACGAATGATAGTAAGTATGTAAATGAACGTGGCATACACGAAGTAAATCGTGTATGCCACGCCTTTACCAATCTATCACATGATCCACTATTTCTCTCTGCTCGGTCGAAGTTTTGCGGAGATAAATGCGGGTGGTTTCGATGCTTTCGTGGCCCATAAGATCAGCGAGGAATGCGATGTCATTGCAACGCTCCAAGAAGCTCTTTGCAAAGCGGTGACGGAAGGAGTGCGGATATACCACCACCGGATCGATGCCATACCGTACTGCCAGCTTTTTTAACTGCCCGGAGATTCCTCTTGTGGTGATCCGATCTCCATATTTGTTCAAAAAAATGAAGCCGCTTTCTTGGTGCTTATCGTTCAGCCAAGAAAGGGCTTCATTCTGCAGAGCTTTGGGTATGTATATTCGCCGGAGTTTTCCACCCTTCGAATACAGATCCAAATGCCCCAGCTTGATGTGTTCCACCTTGATCTGTATGAGCTCGCTGACCCGTGCGCCGGTTGCGGCCAGAAAGCGTATTACAAAATACCAGAACAGCTCGTCATCCCGTTTGAGGCAGGTTTTGAAATACTCATAGTCGGCCTCGCTGATGACATTTTCCAAAAAGGCTTTCTGCTGCACTCGCACAAACGGCATTTTCCAGCTCTCTTTGCCGATGCTCTCCAAGTAGCAGTTGATTGCCCTTAAACGCAGATTGACGGTCTTTGGCTTGTAGTTCTCTATCAACCACACCTTATACTCCCGCAGGTTCTTTTTGGTAATAGCATCGTATTGCGAACTGTATTGCCGGAGGGCAAAAAGGTACGATGCTATCGTGTTTTCTGAGAGGTTGGTGCCTCTCAAATGTCTTTCGAATTCGTTTATCATAGTGAAAGACCTCCTTTCACCATGATTATACCGTGTTCCTTTTACATCCCCTTGAGCAGCGGAAGTAATTCCTCAATCCGCTGGACGATGCGGTGCTGCTCGGCGAGTGGCGGCAACGGGATGTACACCTCATTTATATTTGCAACCGCCAGGCCTGGCTGCGCTGTGGCAGTGGCATATTGATTGAGGTTCAGTGCAGTGAGAAACAGGCAGGCCCAGGCAACACTAATTTGCGAATAGGTTTCGACGCAAACGGCGTGTTCTGTAGCATAAAATTCGCCGGTCGCTCTGTTGATATTTCCACACAGAGCACCTTGTCTGCCGATGATCGGATAATCACCGGTACGATTTGAACCGGCTACATACCCCCGAATGCCGTTTCCCCCGTAGCACGGATAGGAGCCAGAAAATGGGTTCTCGTGGATTTCTGCGGCTTGAATGTTCTTACCAGCTTGAAGAGTAAAGATTGTGCCAATCTTGCACCAGCACCAGTTTTCGGGTATTTCAAAGGGTAGTTCATCATCGATACAGCGCTCCACACCGTCCAACTTCTCATAATGAGAATAACGGGTTGCTGGACAAGGGTGTCAGTAGGTTCATCGCCGTTTTAATTGCATCTATAATTCGTCTCTGTTCGGACAGTGGCGGTACAGGAATGAGCATAGCCGCAAACTCATCAAATTTGAGGCTCTCTACCGTTGTGACTGATTTCACCAGCTCTTTGAGGATGAACGGCTCAAAGGCTTTAATCCCATAGAACAACCATTCTGATAGCTCAATATCATATAGCGAGAAGGCTTTTATATCCTGGTTTATAGTGCTGTCGATACCCAGCTTGCAGAGAGGTAGTAATCTTTTCAGAATGCCGCTTCGGGCAACCAGAAGGAGCGTACCGGCTGGATACAATTGCATAGTAGCTGCTGCCAACTCGGAAATATGCATCTCAGAGTCTGTAATCACTGGACGCTTCATGTCCTTTGAAGTTACCCACGGCACATTACCATTCCAGAACTGCGGGTTTGACATCGAGGGCGTTTTACCACTACTGAAAACGCCAAACGACGAAAGGCGTGCCCATGCCCAGCTCTCTGGTATCTCAAACGGGATCTCATCATCAATGCAGACCTCTTCGGAACCACGCTTTTCATAATGAGAATTATCCCGCCTGAAAATGACGGATTCGCGCTTGTCCTTCTTGACTTTTCCTTCCTTAATGAGCCGCTGTTTCTCTACCCGGATACGCTCCAGCAGGGCCTCAGCAGGCTCGTCAGACGGGTCTTGGGGTACCAGTTTACCTTGGACAGCCTCTTGGAGGATAGACTTCTTGAGATTTTCTGGAAAGCTGGTATTGAGAATACGCAGCGTTTCTTCTTTGCTCCCATATTCGCAGAGCGGCATATTTACGCTATCAATGGCTGAAACAATTCTGTGCTGCTCTGCCACCGGAGGAATTGGAATCAATGCTTTGTAGAGCCGATCATCGTTAATCGCCGGATAGGCTACACCTTTAGCATTATCAGTATTATTGGCATAAGCATCGAAATCCGGAGACATCAGGTAGTAGAATAAATACTTATTGAGCAGATTGGCATGGCAAGTTAAAACTGCAAACCCCGTGCTTGCTATTGGAATATGGGGAAATTCCCTATCAATGATACACATATTGTGCAGATATGGGCGAACCGTTGAATAGAGAATATCCCCCATGTCAACCAATTTTCTTGCCCGCGAAGGGGCCTTGTCTGGGGCAATAGTTGTATCTGTAGGATTTAGCTTTTGATTTTTATTGTCAATCGATCCAATGTCAATGTAGCAAAATTCTGTGCTGGGTGATGTCTGACCTCTGTTATATACTACACTTCCCAGTCGCGCCCACTCCCATGAATCAGGAATCTCGAATGGCACTTCACCCACCAGCGACCGCACCTCATCGCCGATTTTCTCATAAGGAGTATTATAAGAAACTGGGCATTGCTTGAAGAAAAGCACATTATTTGATATTATAAAGAAAATAGGGGTCTTGTAATAGAAAGGAGCACAGCATGGCAAAGCAGGAACTCTCTCTGAAACAACAATACCAGCGGCTCACGCAGGCCAAGGCGCAGGCAACCCGGAATGGACAACCTACCCCTAAACTCGATAAGAAGATCGAAAAGATGAAGGCAATGATGGGCAGCACCGTACAGAAAGTGCCGGCTGCAAAACCATCTGCCAGCAAGTTCGTGGACTACAAGGGTGTCAACAAGCTGCCCATGCAGGGTGGTGCCTGCACTCCGAAATAAGATTTGCCCTAAATTGTTCATCGCACGGGAAGAACAGGATAATCTTTACAAAAGTCGAGGACTAATGGTGAAGTGATGTTGCAATGCTGCAGCACGGCACAGAGCCACACAGCTTGGGATTGCGGTTATCGATCTGTAGGAGCTGAAGAGTGGTCAGTTGGCGAACAGATTAAAGGTCATCATGATAGCGCAGTAGTAGACGGGTTTCATCTCCCTCGATGCCCCAGAACATATCAAATAAAAATGACACGCCCCAAAAGTGAACGCCGATGTTTTGGCGCACTCTTGGGGCGTGTTTTTCATGTTCAGTTCAGTCCGTCAAAAGGTATGCCTTTTGGTGCATAGAGGGCCAGCTCTAATGGGGCTGGCCCTCTGTTGACTTACTGGAGTTACATCCAAATAAGGAAGAAGTAGAAATTGGCAGTAAAAAAGTTGGGATTGCCATTTCATCCTGCGCTCGGTATAATAGTAATATGTCAGAGATATCCATGCATGAGAAGATGTTCGTTTATGGAGGAACGAGGAAATGGGAATGACTGTTATCTGTTTTCACAACAATAACGAAGAGAATGGATACCTTAGCAACTGGTATCCTTCCACATTTACGCACAATGGTATCACCTTTTCCTCAATGGAGCAGTATATGATGTACCGCAAGGCACTTTCCTTTGGCGATGAAAAGGTTGCCACACAGATTCTTGCTACGGATAATGCTGCCGAGATAAAGGCTCTTGGACGGCTTGTATCCGGCTATGATGAGAGCCTATGGAACGGTATTCGACAAATCGTCGTCTATGAGGGGCTTTTCGCAAAGTTTACGCAGAACCCTGATCTAAGGGAGAGACTGAAAGATACTGGAAATGCATTTCTTGCTGAGTGTGCTGTAAATGATCGGATTTGGGGCATTGGTTTATCCATGCGTGATCCAAGCAGACTTGACCGGGCAAAATGGCAAGGCCAAAATCTACTTGGTTATGCCCTTATGATGGTGCGTGAAAAACTCTAAGAGGGTCTTGTCATTTCATTCCATAGGCACCTAAACAATTATACAGAAAACAAAATAACATCAAGGAGAAAAACTATGAATAAAACCGAACTGATTGCCGCAATGGCTGAAGCGAGTGGCCTTTCCAAGAAGGATTGCGAGGCTGCTCTCGCTGCATTTATCACGACTACCGAGAGCGCTTTGAAAGCTGGCAACAAAGTGCAGCTGGTGGGCTTCGGCTCTTTCGAGGTCAAAGAACGTGCTGCCCGTACTGGCAAGAATCCTGCAACAGGTGAGCAGATTGATATCCCTGCATCTAAGGCACCTGCGTTCAAAGCAGGAAAGGCTTTCAAAGACGCCATCCAGTAATTTGAAAACCCATAGAGAGGCACTTACGGTATTGATCCGTAAGTGCTTCTTTTTTAGCTAATCTCATAACGCCCCAACGCAACTGTCGTTTAATTGCGGCAAATTCGCCACAAATAAAATGCAGTTTCTGCTTTCTATTGCTGATAATTTGTACGAACCTGTTGTTGGTTACCAAACCTCCTCGTAAGTATTGATATAGATTACTTCACAGGAGGAATGCAAAATGAAAAGTTGCCAGTATAAGAGTTCCGATGAGCTCCCCCTTATCCTCAATGTTCAAGAGGTGTCCAATTTCCTCGGCCTCGGACTGTCTCAGGTCTATGAACTTGTGAAGCGCATCGACTTTCCTGCCTTCAAAGTTGGAAGTCGTATCTTCGTGCCGAAAGACAAATTCCTTACCTGGCTAAATGTGCAAACAGAAGAGAAGGACTCTCTCTTCTATACGGAGTGACAAGGATGGACGATAGTAAGATGCCGCGAATCCGGCGCAAAGAAGATCTTCCGGATGTGATGACGATGCCGCTCGTTGCAAAGACCCTCGGATGCAGTCTTACGGT
>OKRU01002602.1_pt1 | contig 15959 bp, 13 predicted proteins | sample 1601131 | NCBI WGS metagenome assembly OKRU01 (sample SAMEA3541558, study PRJEB24748) | human gut metagenome | biome: human gut; feature: human-associated habitat; material: faeces | place: China | collected 2012 | reverse complement strand
GTAGTAATGTGACCACTAAATCACATATTTAGTTGCCGGTCCATTTCCAATCTTCATAATCAATCCTTTTTCTATCATCTTATCAAGCAATTTTCTTGCTCCTGTCTTTGACTTATAGCCACCTACATCAGCAGCTTTTTGAGAAGAAATACTTCCATTCTGCCTAATATACTCAAGTATTTTATCTTCTTTCGACACAGCCATTGCTTTTGCCTGATTTGTATTTTCATTTCTGATATCAGCAGCTCCCGGAATATATACCACTTGTCCGACTTCGAGCTTTAATGTTACTCTGTCATTGCGCTCTGAAAAATCAAATACTGGTTTCTTCCAGTTTTGTTCAGCCCATGCTGTCATAATCTTATCGACACCACTTCCTGCACGTTCACCGACATTTACAAAACCAAACATCTTTAAAATATTTGGATTTCGTGGATCACTATTGCCACCTGCATAAAATTCTTCTTTTGTTACCCTGATAGTGCCGGGATTGGAAATACTAAGTTCCTTCCCCTTTTTAACAACAAGAATTCCTCGTCTGCCATAATAATTTGCATGTGCCAGTGCATTCGCCAATGCTTCTTCCAATGCATCATGCACATCCACTCTGTCTACACGATATCCGTCTCGTCTATTAGCAAACGGAACTGCTACATCATCATCCATTCTGGTACGCACCTTGCAGAAAAAGTCGTATATATTACCACTCCAATCACCTTCGTTAGAATGTGTCCGGAATAACCAGCGCACCGCTTTATCATCGCATTCCTCGCGATAATCCAGAAAATAATTGGGGAAAACTTCAGTAATATGATAGGCCTCTCCAAAGAATAATAGTCCTGCTATCGTTGGAGATAATGTACCAGCTTTATTCTTCGCTGCTGCCCTTAGCTTCATAAGGAACTCATCATTTTCCAATGCATTCCACGGATGTCCACTGTGAAGCTGTTCAAAAATGATTCTATAGCCTTTTATCGTATCCTTATTCAACACGTCCAATCCAAACTCATCCAGCACTTCCACATCACCAGATACATCTCTCTGGTCTGCAAACATAGCCCGGACTGCCTCTTCAGTACAAAGGAAGTCACCTTCATAATCTCTTTTGTAAGTGCCCTTCATCGGATCTGTCCCAATGTATACCGGCTTATCGTGCCTGTCTGCCGCTGGAACATCAATTCTTAATATTCTCTTTTCTCCTACTGCCACTGGTCTGACATGATGATTCAGTAAAATGTTCTTCGACACCTTATTTCTGTCATTCAATGTACTCCAGAAATCCTTCTGATATTTCACAATTTGCTTGTCGGTCAGTCCTTCAACTGTAAAAGAATCTCTGTGTTCCTTAATGCCAAGCAGAATCGTGCCACCATTTGTATTTGCAAAAGAAGAGTAAGTCTCCCATATGCTCTCAGGAAGTCCACCGGTTGCCAGTTTACATTCTCGCTCATGATCTTCGCCAAGATTCAATTCGTTTAATATTTCTTGCTTCATCTATAATAAAAACCTCCTGCTTGCGCCATTCTACTTTACTTACCAAATAGCATAAACTACATAATTGATTTAAGTCTCTATTTTTCCAAAATCTTTTCTTGCATGTTCAAAGCTATACTGTAACTTTTCCACACTCCAATCATACGAGAAAAATGCATCATATTGCTCTTTCAATGAGATCCACCAGGATTCATCTCCTTGCCACTTAGTATTTCCTATAACTATCTTAAGTTCTTTAGTTACATCCTGTAAGAAACCTTCCGCAAATTCTCCTCCTGCACCATGATAGAATGAACCCCAATTTATCAAATGAGTTTCATACCAATACTCTGAATTGTTCTCCGGAAGTTCATATTGATTAATATACTTTCGCAATTTTTCTTCCTTAGCACATTTCTTAAGTAATATTGGAATAACATAATGCGCAGATTTATTTCGGACAACTCTTGATACAGCATTCCACCATTCCATATCGCATCCGTCCATTAACCGTGTACTTTTAGCCTCATTTATTGCCTCAGATAAAGATCCATACTTATTTAACTGGGACGCTGAATCTTCTCGTTGCATTCCAGAATCTTTATCATTCAGAACCGCTGCTCTCAGTACGTGCTCCATCAATAAGCAAAGATTAGTAATAGAACTCTCATAATTTCCAACCATAAATGACAACACTGCTTCTTTGTACAAGCAATTAATTGATGGATCGATCCATGGCAATGGTTCTGGAATTCTCTTTGCATTATTTGTTAAATTATAAAGTAAATTGCCACCATAACCTACATCTGATGTAATATGCCATACCTTCATGCGCTCGTATTCCTTCCTATATCTTTGCCAACAAATCCACTTTTAATGCTTTCTTACCTTCCTGTACTACCTCCACACCTTGGAATTTTGCATAGTTGACCTTGGCGCCATCATCCAGATCAATCTCAATCCTCTGGTTTGCCACATGGGCAATCGCCTGATCGTATGTCTGCATCTCAGCCAACTGCTTCGTATACTTCGATACTGCTTTCATTGCCTTGGACTTCTCGGATGCAACAGTTGTATTCTCAATCGTATACTCTGCACTTTTCATCGCTGTTTCCACATAATTCTGTGCCCGGTGAAGGTAATCCGTACGAACTCTTCCCACCGTATCTGCATCATAGCGGTGCATATAGATCAGAGCCTTGAAACCATTCTGTTTCCCACTGTCAAACAGCCAGTAAATCGGTCGCTTCTGATATACCTTCAAATGATCCTTATAAAAATCCTTAATAAAGTAATTGCGAATCACTTCACGGGAAGAATTTCCTTTGTTGCCAAGTGCCTGCGCAATAAAGTCAAGATTTTCTTCCAGTGTATCTTTCCCATACACCGTTTCCACAAACTCTACGAATCTTCCAACAATATCATCGGAGAAATATTCCTCATCCGTAATCGGGATAATGTTGTCACGATCCGGATTATAGGTGCATGGCTTCGTGCCATCCTCTGTTTTGATATAAAACTCTCCAGTCGGTACATAATCTCCGGGTGCGCCAGCTACTCCTGTGCCCACTCTCGGAGCTGTTGCTTCAAAATAGACTGACTCAAATGGTTGTCCTGCAACCATTAGTCCGTCCTTGTCAAGAGAATAACGACCGAACATACAGCCAACCGCATAGGAGATGAAACTGCGGATGTCTCTGCCTAAATCTGCCTTTCGCACCGTAACATCTTTATCCTCGACATCCGGAGTCAATTCATCCTGTAACCCATAAATATCAATAAAGATACGGTTGAGTTCCTCTTCGTTGGCTTTCAGTTGTGCAAAACGATTATCACACTCATTCTCCCATGACTCATATGCCAATTTTATATAATGCTTGAAAGGAATATCCTTTGCTTCTTTTGAAACATCATACACTTTATCATCGTTTTTCCATGATAAATACATCGTGTCACTCTGTCGTAACAAAGGATGTGTCTGAAAATCCCATGATGTTTCAAAGGAATCCCAATCAATTTTTGATTCATATATATTTTGTTCGACAATACTATTCACCTTTTCTTTATCACGAAAAATAACTGGAATAGAAGCCACATTTCCTACTTGAAAATTCATAGTAGGGTTTTGAGCCGCCATAATTACTGTACTAATTTTACTACACAGCAATCCTGCCAAATAAAACATGTCTGCCATTTTAGGAAATATAGAAGAACCTGCAACATCAAATATTGCTAATTTAGGTGAATATCTTGCCCCAAAAGAAGCAGAACTCACAAAAGACCATGTTATAGATTTCTTAAAATAAAAATCAACATTTTGAGGACGTGAACGTAATTTGCCATTTGAATCCTTAAAATTTTTAATTTCTCTACCATTATCTTTCCAATCCACAACATACTCATAGTTTCCGTACCACTTCCGATACTCCCCTCCTTTGTTATATGGAAACCATTTACAATCACTAGCTGTTATTGCTTCTATATCTGTGGCATTCAGCATTTCGTTATTCAAATCAACTTCAAACCACAATCTCAAAAATTTATTATTATCTCCTGTCTGCAAACCAACTTTCGGTATTGCAAACTCACACATTGGTGTATGAGAAAAAACACTGTACAATTTTTCACTCACCCAATATGCCACCGGACTTCCCGGGATTTTTTCATACTGTTTCGCATACTGTTCAAAGTAATATCCACAGTCCAAGTTAGAAATTGCTTCTAACGTCTTTTGTCTCTGCACTTCCATGCCACCACGGAAATCTGTCAATCTTAAATAACATCCCTTTTTATCGACATAGGAATTTTTCAGTACAAAAGTACAAATCGGCACCGTTGCTTCCTCAAATGCAGAGTATTCAAACTGAATTAATTTCTCAATCGTAGCTTTTGTAAATAAATAATTTCTCAGTTTTTCATATGACTGGATAAACATCCATACATATGGTGTCAAGAATCCCAAATAACCTGTTATTTTCGCCATGTGGGTACACTTCACGATAAAAGCCGAAAAGAAATCAGACTTATAATCTGCGTAATGATCTTTGATAAACTTGCCAAGATCCGCATTCATATTGCTTGCTCCCATATACGGTGGATTCGTTACCACGGCATCATACTTCTGTCCCAGATTCTTTGCAACTTTAATAAGCAGTCTCAGACTTTTCTGTGTCTCTTCACTGCCATAGCTTTCAAATGTGATCTGTCCGTCTGCATCCAGATCTTCCACATAGTCCTGCAACAGCTTCCAGTCATATTCTTCCACATTCAGGATTGAGCCATACTCTCTTCCATCCTTAAAGATGTCTAACAGATATTCCATCTGTTCTTTTGCTATTTCTCTCTGTTTTACATCCATGGACCGTCCAAAGAGCGACAGATGACTTCTTGAGATATCATTACTTTCTGCAATCGCATATACTTTTGGCATTGGCTTCACATCATCTCTGCCACGGAAGAATCGTCTATTATATCCTCTTCCTTTCATCATGACAGCAAAATAAGCAAGCTGGTAAGCTCGCTGATCAATGTCTAATCCATGAATATTATGTTCTACGATTTCAAAGGCTGCTTCTCTCTCACTGTATCCGGTACTGGTATAGATATCCATCAGTACATCAAACATAGCGATCAGGATATGTCCGCTTCCCATGCAAGGATCAATGCAGAGAATGTCTGTCGGTTTCAGATCTTTATAATTACTACGGATCTCTGCCAGTTTCACATCGACAGACTCTTCCTGCTTTGCTTCCGGCAGATAATATTTCCAGCCAAATTTCTCGGCGGTTTCTTTTTCATTGACCGATGGATCTAGTGCACGCAGATGATCGATCCAAATTCTTCCGACAGAATTTTCCACCATATAACGGACAATCCAGTCTGGGGTAAAAAGCTGGGTAGCCGCAGGGATCCTCTCTTTGGTAATCTTGATGTTCTTCTTTAACTTGGCAAAGGTATCATCTTTTAACTCTGTGTTGTAATACTGATACAGCCATCCGATGATCTCCACCTGTCCGGTTACTTCTCCCTGTTCATTAACTGATGTCACATTGAAGTCTGCCTCCGGAATGCCATCTTCCAGATTGACTAACATGTAGATCACATCATCCTTATTCGCATAGGAGATATCAAGAAGCAGTTCAGTGTAATCCTGTGTTTCTTCAAAAAGCTCCGGCAGAATCTCATGAAGGGCATTGCACTGCTTGATAAACAGTTTCTGAAACAATTCATCGCTGGCAGCGGTCGTTCCCTTCATCTTCAGATCATATATTTTCTCCCGCTCTTCCTCGGTGAACGAAAGATCCACATCCGGCGCCATTGTCACAAGATCCGGCTCGTTCTTTCCATTCTTTTCTGAAGAAAGTACACGCACGCGGCTTGGAAGATAATCATTGACTTCCATAAAACGGATTGCACAGATACGGTTAAACCAGGTATATGCCACCTCTTCTACCACAGCATCAAAACCACGCTCCGCAATCTTGTCTACTAATTTCTTACGAAGCTCACACTGTGATTTATTCAAGGTTACTTCCGTTCCGGCTGCCGTCTGATATACCTCAAAGTCCGGTCCTGTTGTAACCGGACCACTGCATTCTTCCGGAGTAATACCAAGCATTCCTGCCTTATCCGTTACGGAATTTATTAACTTGTTTCTTGCCTCTATGGCAAACCGCTTTATCGCCGCCTTATTCATATGCTACTCTCCATTTCTACGCAGGTCTATGCCGTTAACTTAATGTAATTATCGTATCATCTTCCAATTCTTCCATCAGCTTTGCCTTCATTTCAGCAAGGAATCGGTCAATATCCTGTTCATTCTCCAAAGAATAGGTCCTCGCTCCTGCCACGCTGCTGATGGACACATTCTTTCGTTTCTTTTTCGGTGCTGCAGACGGTTTTGGCATCGGTGTTTCACCGGTTCCACCTTCTGCTTCGGGATCTTCTCCCGGATGCTCCTCACCACTTGGTTCTGTCGGTTGATGACTCCTTTCGTAGTCTTCTATCTCATCCAGCAGTCGGAGCTTTAATGTATCACTTTCCAGCTTGATATTTTTCACCGCAGCAATCTCATTGGATGATTTTAACTTTTCCAACAACTCCTCGAAGCTTCTATTCACCTTACTTGTGAATTGATCTGCAAATGTCTTATCTGCCAATACATCCCGCACAATCTTAAAGTCTGCCTCTACGATCGGACGCATCTGCTCTACTTCTTTTCGCATCAGTTCCACATAAACATCTGTAAACTGCTCATTCAATTCCGGCAATTTCTGTATCTGGCTGTACGGATTTCTTCCCTTGACAATCTCTGTCATCTTGGCAACTACATCCAATATCTTTTGATCTCTGACATAGGTCTTACTCTTGTCAAAAATACCAAGATACTTCTGTGTCTTTTCAAAGATCTTTTTCTGTTCACCCTTAAAGAAATCAAATACCGGTGTGGTATCCTCTGCATCATCTAACAGATCATCCCGCATTTCATCCACTGTCTTAAAAAACTCGACAGAATCTGTAATATTCATAACCACTTCCAGATTCTTCTTTGCTTTTTCCATCAGGGACTTCGATGGGAGATCCGGATTGATACGGTATTCTACCATAATATCATCAAAGAACTGCTTTTTATTCTTCGCAAAGTTCTTAAATGCTTTCATAAGTACATCGTCATCTTCGCTGGATACACTGCCCCCAAAGTAATCCTTGATTACTTCTTTTACCGAACGGATCTGACGATCCGTTGCACGCACACGGATATCTATCAACAGCTTCTCCACATACTCCCGCTTCGTGATATACTTTACCAATTCTTCGTGGCTGTTTGACAGCAGTGATAGCGTCTGACTGTTAAGTACCATAGAGATTCGTCCCTGCTTAAACAGCATTGCTACCAGCCACTGCACATCCTTCGGATCAAAACCATATGGTACTGTTGCAAACTTATCCGTTAAGGCTTTCAGCGAAGTCTTGATATGTCTCTGATTATTAAGGTCAATCACATTCAATACTTCTTCTAAAGCCAGCTTATTCGGCGTCGTATCTTCTACGCCAAGTGTGATCTGACCGCCATCATCCCGAAGAACGTGTGCAATATCTGAAAGCTCCGGTGCCGTCTCCATGTAGGTCAGCTTGTTATACTGCGTCTCGACCAGCTTACGCATGGCTTCATCAATTCTAGAGGATGCCTCCTTTGCATTGATCACCGCCTTATCTCCATTGACATAAATATCTGCATTTTTTAATGCTTCCTCAATATAGATCTTGATACGATCTTTTTTATCCAGTCGTTCATCTTCCTTGGCACGACGGATACTCTCAAAACTGTCCTGTGCACTGGAAGCATTTTTATTCAGATATTTATAAATCTGAATACTTCCACGGATCTCGTCAAGAAATGTCGTATCATTTGGTAGTTTCATAATCACGGACTGCTCCGAAGCAGACAGCAGCCGCAACGCTGCATCGGTATATTCACTGCCATATGGTGTGATTACTGTAAGCCCGATACCATTGGATTGATTTCCCTTATAAAAGCGATCATCTACTTTTTGATTAAATGGGAACATATAACGGTTACTATAGCGGAATTTCTTCTCTTTGTAGATCTCCTCGAAAATTACCATGGAAACCTCTCCGATGATCTCTCCCAGTTCAACGGTTTCGCTATTGATTGCGTTGTTGATCTCCTGCTCCTCATTGGTCAGAAAGATATAGATCTCGCCATTTTTCTGTACCAATGTTTCGCCAATCAATCGTTTTAATGACTGCTCGACCTTTTTACGCACTTCCACTCTCTCGTCATAGATACTGGAGATCATCAATGTCGTAAGGTTATCCACATTTGCTTTGATCTCTTTCACATACTTGATCATAAAAAGAACTTTCAACAGTTCTACATCAAACGCATCCAGTTTACTATTATCCTCTGCGTCCGAGATCACCTGACTATGCTGATGATCAATGAATTTGTGCAGCGTGTCATAGAAATAACTGAACGGCACCAATACGCCTTCTTCCTGATCCATCACACGCATTGCCGACTCCTGAAAAAGTGCCAGCATGGATCTGGACTGATCAGACAAATGTTTTCCGCTAGCTCCGTGAGTACGCACTGCTGTCAGCACCTGACCAAGCAGGTTAAATTGATATGGAATAAACGGGTAACACTCTGCAAAATCTGTTTTATCCGTATATAACTTCTTATCTGCTGTATCTTTCGTGAAGGTGATCAGGTTCTTAATGATAGACTCATTTTTCTCATAAAGCAGGCGAAGCGTCTGTTTCGCAGTCTCATTCTTCTCTAAAATACGTCTACGAATAACCTCATCTACATTCGATGCCGATAACGAAAGTCTGGTATCAAATCGTCCCTGAATCTTAGAAAAATCATTCCCCTTTGTCTTTGTAATTGAGTCAATATCCTCCTGGCTGGTCACGATAACCCATGCTTTTCCACGGCAGGCAGTTCCCAGATCTTCTACGATTGTCTGGAGGTTCAGCATAAGCTGCGTATCATCTGCGATATACTGACCAATCTCATCAACAAGGAAGATCACATGATGATTCGGTCCCTTCTTCGCACAGTATTCCTGCACCAAAGAGACGAACTTCTCAATGCTAAGATCATAATTACCTTTCGCATTCTTGCACCAGTTTCGTGCCGCCTCCTCGCTCATAAAATCCATCTCGACAAGCGTCTTAACCACTTTATCCTGAATCACGGCAAATGCCTGTCTCTTCTTCTCCCATGGGGCTCCGGCAATCTGTTCAAACTTTTCCTTGAACTCCTCAAATCTGCCCTCATCATCCAACTGACGTTCAAACTCCGCAAGATAAGGAATGGAACCGCAATATCCCTGCATCTCATTGAACACTTTCATAAAAACTTCCACGATTGCCTCTTTCCCGGAGCCAACCTTTGCAGAACCTTTGGAATCAATGTTAAACAGCATAACATCGGATGAGATTGTGCCGGAATTCGTCATCTTTGCAATCAGCATCGGATCCTCAATTTTTTTCCCGTCCGTAAAGTATTCAATTGCCCGCTTTCCCTCTACAACACTGTTTTTTAACAGATATGACAAAATCTTCAAGAAGTGGGATTTACCACTTCCAAAGAAACCGGAGATCCACACACCCATCTTATCTGTGTATCCGTTAATGCCATTTTCATAATTCTCGAAAAAGTCACGGAAATGTTTTAATAACTCTTTCGTGACAACATACTCATCCAATTCCTGATAAATATTTTCTTCATCCGATTGACCAACCTTGATAACTCCCTTAATATCACGGTCAATCTGTTTCTCAAACATCTTCTTAATCTGCATATTCATTCATGCCTTTCTCTACACAAGCCGGAATGCTCTGTAGTAATTACGCGAATCCATCGTTCCAAACAGCTTCAGATCCTGTCCACTATACTCACCCGGATAAAACATTACCACCGGGACACTATCCAGCACCTGATGCAGGTTGTTAAGGATATTGTGACTGGCAATGACCGGATGGCACTTGCCAACTCCCGTAAGAAATATCACACTGTCCGTCAGGTCCTGTTCCACAATCTTACTGATGATCAAATTTCTCTCATCTGTCTCATCCAGTCCCAATGTTTCCACCAAGCTGTCTGCCATATCAAAAAAACCATTCTCTCTCTCCAGATCAAAAAACGCTTCCAGATACCCTTCCTCTTCCAGCACCTGAATCATCAAGTGAAACAGATCAATCTCTATGATCCGAAACCCTAAGTTACTCTCATTGATCCGGTTCTTCAGATACTGTATAAAATTTCTCACATGAATTTCTTCTCTCGGATCATAATCGAAGATATAATATCCGACTTCATTTCCTAGTCCTTTATTACTACGAAAGCCCTGATCCGATATTTTCTTCTCTATCTGATTCAGCCTTTCATCCAATGATAACTTTGCCATCAGCGCACTCCCTTCACTGCATTCAGGTATGCTTCTAATCCATTTCTTTTCAATAATTCTTCTGTTCTATAGTCAATGTGTATCTGTCGTATCGTCCGGGGCTTTGCACTGTTTTCCAGTATGCCTGCCTCATACAACATCCGACAAAAACATTGTTTTAATTTCTTTACTGCTGTATCGGTCCAGCCGGCAACCACTTCACTCTGCATTGCCTTATCCGCAAAAAATACATTTAAGTCGCGGTCTGTAATCTCTGGCTCACCAATTCGAAGTTTTTCATCATACACTTCGTGCATAAATTCAAAAAACAGCCGACTATCCATAAGAATTGCAATTAAATTTAATACTTTGGCAGTCTCTACGTCACAAATGGTAAATGTTTGAAGCACTGCTTCCGGTAAAGCAGATATTCTGCGGTAAGTACCATTCAACACTTCATATGCACGGTATTCTGCTTTAACCTGATAGATATTCTCTTCCCAGGCTATCTTTCGGATATCTGCCTTGCTATATCCCTCCAAAATATAGCCTGCTGTCTTTCTGGACTCCTGCAGCCAGAACAGCTTGGAGGTTAATCCTGCACTGTATTCCATGATCATTCACCCTCCTCATCTTTCACATAGTGAACAATATCCCCAAAATCACAGTCCAGTTCCCGGCAAATTTTCTCAAGTATCCGCAAAGAAACCGCTTCGTTCTTTGTCATTTTTGCTATTGTACTGCTGCTGATCTCTAATCTTTCAATCAGATCACCTTTCTTTAGGTTTTTGTCAATCAACAACTTCCATAATCCATTATACGAAATCGACATATGCTCTACCTCGCAATACTAAAAATCAAACCATCCCTTCGTTATTATCCAAATCTATCTGCATAAATAACAATAATTACGGTATGATAAATATAATATCACAAAGCAGAGCACAAATCAATGAAAAATAGAACGAATCATTCGCTTTCTCGAAGTTTTTCTTTATATTTCAATCATAAAAAGTCTATAGTGCAATCATATCGGTCATGTAAAACCAATGTCATCAATTTTCTTGTATTATTCACTTCCTCAATAAAGTTTTTTTCACCGACCAATCTCTCTAATTTTTCATATACTGCCCAAACGACAGAGTAATCAATGGATTTAAGAAGGGCAGGTACTACTTTAGTTCTTTCTTTTATTCGTTCTTTTGCTGCTTGTAAAGCGTTCCGTATCTCGCGCTCATTTCCATTGTCCATAAGAATAATATCCATGTTTCCCAAAGCCGTAGCATACATTCTAGTTTTTTCATCTTCGAAAGCAAGCATACTTCTATTCTTTTCTAGCCACTCAGAAAACGACGCACAGCCTTCACACTTCATCTCGTAAGAGATCTTATTTGCAAGAACCTTTTTCATTGAAACTTTCCTCTTTTTTTCCAGTTGTTCCAATCCCTTCATTGTAATAAATACTACTTTTTCAGTAGAATTATTTAGCTTTTTTATACTCTCTACCACACAATATTCCTTATCTACCAACCCCTCAAGAACACCATTGAACAAATCCTCTGATAATTCGTATGTAGCATTTATAATTCCTCGCAAAATTTCAACTTCTACACCACCCTTGTGCAGATATATTTGCTTCAATAAATCATATCCTATTTCTTTCCCCAAAAAATCACTCATATCACTGCCTCCGCTCGTCCTTTTTCTCACTATATGTCACTATCACCAAACTTCGATATGAAAGCATCTCAATATCGCTCTTTTTGGTATCCCATTTATAGGCAGTACCGTCCTTTTTGTATTCTCCATACAGATCACAAAGGTACTCTTTCACCTTACCCGGAATTTCCTCATCAACGATATTACTATTATCTTGTGTTGACGGCATAAAAGTAATCCGATACAATTTCCCAGCTTTGAAAGAGAAGCGCATTAGCGCATCCATTCCCTCCATATAGGACTTCATGTTATATATATAATATGTCTCATTTTCTTTATCATCATCCTTCCCGTCCGTCCCCTTGGGATATTCTTTCTTAATCTGAGCCTCGCTGCTGCCCCATGCAATCTTATTATATAAACCACTGGTATCCGGTCGCTTAATAAAGGTAACTACACCGATAGCTATTGCACATAACACCACAACAACCAGAACAAATATCAGTATTTTTCTTCGCTTTATTTTCTTCTGCTCTCGCGTAGTTTTCTGTATCATTTTTATTATGTCGCCCACCGGAAAACCACAATTTAGACAACACTGTGCTTTATCACTTACCTGACTGTCACATTCCGGACAATTTAATAATGCCATATCATCTCCCCCTATTCTTCCAAATATACCTCTAAAGCTTTATAGTTATTTAGCACCTCTGTGTCTGTTTCATTAAATGTATCTGAATATGTCTGCAAACTACCATTTGGATCCGTAACCATATTTGTAAGCTTAATGTACGAATCATAAAGTTTTGACATTTTTTCATAGGCCTCTTTATATTTTTCTGGCGGATTTTTCAATTTTTTCATCAAAGCATTTACAGTGTCTTGTTGTTCAGAAAGCTTGTCCACTCTTGATGAAAATGTCAAATCTGAGAACAGTTTATATAATGCATCATTAAAATCAGATACAAAAAAATGCTCATCTTTCATAGTGTATTTATCCGTTGAATCATCATTCTTTTTATAGATTGCATTATACCATACGCTTTTGATTAAATCCCCACATGATTCCGCTTCTTCGGCACTATCCAGCATAGTTTGCGTGATTGTCTGCAAGTTTACCGCATATTCTTTTTCTGCTTTCTGCGCCATGTCCGCTGTAATTTTTTCCCGGATCAGACTAACACCCAAGATCACAACAATCAATAATAAAATGCCTCCTACAGCTATAGCCGCTTTCTTCTTCGTTAAATTTGTTATTCGCACACCAGCCACTTCAACCTGTTGCAAACCATCCCTACCGCTATCTTGATTTAATGTGATCGGACACCCACAGGTAGGACATATATCCATCCCTTCTTTCAATTCCGTTCCACACTCTCCGCAAACCATCTTCTCCTGTGAATGTAGCGATTCACCACAGTGCACACAACTCTTTGCCTTATCAGAAATTTGTTCCCCACAATTAGGGCATGTTATCATTGCCATAATATTGTCTCCTTTCAAATCTGTATTTTCAATCTTACATTTGCTGATATAAAATAGGACGTAAACGGTTGTATATCAACAATCCATTTTGCTTACCAAAGCGATGTAATGAATCTCTATAAATTTCTCGTTTATCATCCATCTTGCCAAGCAATTCCTGAATCTCGCCTACTCTGTCAATAAATGGACTCTCTGAAAATACTTTTTCTAATTCCCTCCTTATACGCATCCGCTCTTCATATCTTGCCTGAAACAAATCAAGGTCTACATTGCTTGTCAATTTTCTTACCGCCTTTACTCGATTACTATTTATATTGCTCGATATGAAGCTTTTTTCGATGGATGGAGCTAATACAATCCTTTTAAGTGAGGGCACTCTGACATTCCAATAGTCACGAACTGCTCTATAGCCTTGATCTTTACTGATAATAGCAACCTGCGTAGTCTTGATTCCTGCTCCATAAAACTCTCCTACACGTGTCGCAATATAAAAGTCCAAGCCATTTTTTCCTGTTCTTTCCAGCTTACATGTATCAAAAGAGCAACCGGAATCGACAATCTCTTTAAGATAACGACTTTCACAAACATGTGCCGCTTGACTAAAAAACAAAGTCAGAGAATCACTCTTTTTTAAAAACTCTACTCCCCGCAACCCTTCGCTGTGTACATTTTCAAAATCTACTAAGAAATACATAGGCTACCTTCCCTTCTTTTTCTGCGACTCCTCATGATACTTCTCGATGTCATCTTTCCAGTCATCAGCCAGAAAATCGGATGCCTCCTCACATGTTACCGCTTTGCTAAGAGCTCGTCCTACCGCTTCAAAATTAACAGCAATTCCTTCCGAATCATTTTCATATGTTACAGAACGATTTCTATTAATTCCTATTTTTTCTGCCTCCTTCCCTGCATCAATATTGGCTCCTAAAAATAAAACCTCCCAGCCACACTCTTTCTTTGCCTCGATCTTTCTTCTGATCTGTTCGTAACTGTACTCCGTACTGGAATTTTCCAATCCATCTGTCGTAATTACAAAAATGACTTTCCCGGCTCTATGCTGCTCCGGTAAATGTTTTTGGACATTATCCATTTTGTCAATTCCGGCTCCAACTGCATCGAGCAATGCCGTACAGCCGCGCACGAAATATTCTTTTTCCGTTAATGGCTCGATAATTCCAATAGGAAAACGATCATGAATCACTTCAACTTCATCATCAAATAAAATCGTTGTGACATTAACTTCTTTTTCTTCTTTCTTCTGCCGATCAATCATTCCGTTAAAACCGCCTATGGTGTCGCTCTCTAAACCACCCATAGAGCCACTTCTATCCAAAATAAAAACCAGCTCTGTTAAGTCCATATTCATGTGAATTACCTCCTTCAATTTATTGTAATCACATTATATCTGCTGAACTTACAAAGCTGGTCGCATGATAGGCGACATATTCTATTTTCCCACCAATTCATTCAAAAACTGGCTGTCCATAAGCATATAATACATCGTTAATTTCAAACATATCATATATTTTATTTTGCAAAAAATATGCAATAATAATGTCCATTTTGGAGCTTCTCGACAGTGCATATCCTGCAGATGCAAGTAAATCTTTGGCTTCATCCAAAGATAATTCCAACGCGATCGTAAAAGCAAGCACTGTCTTCTTATTCGGTGTATAGTTCACATCCTTTCTGATTTTAGAAAAATGCCTGCGATCTACATTTGCTTTTGTATATACTTCAGAATCTTTGAGATTCCTTTCATCTATCAATCGCAATAGTCTCTGTGAAAATGTCTCCTCCATTTGAGCCATCAAATCATCTATATTTCGATTAGTAGATATTGTAGAAGACATCCCCGTCGTGATCTTCTTTTTCTCCATGCTGGCAACATCAAAGTTCATATCTTCCTTGCCAAGATCATAGCCGACATAGGTTTCATCTGTTTCCGGTTCTTTCAAATCTTCTACATTCTTTTTTGCAGCTCTTTTCTCTCGAAAAGAAGTAATGCGATCAAAAATAGTACGCATCTCTTTATCCAGTTTAATATCATCCGGCTTATCTATGTAATATTTATCTATGTATTTTCCGACTGATTCATATAATTTTTGGTCTATCGTTTCCAACTCCTTTATCTATGCCATATTTTCTGCATCTTGCGCTCTTATCCTGTCTAATATTATATCAATACGGCTCCTTTTATCACCAAGCCTCTTCAACATTCTCTCGTCATGATACTTAATATAGCTTACCACATCATAGAACCTACTGGAAGGCAGTTTCTGCTTGTGATAACCTTCAAAGCACTTTTTATGTATTTTTAAAGCTTCATCCCTTCTTTGTCTGTAGTTCTCATGACGGAGTTTTGTCACCCTGTCATTCTGAATATGTACAATCCACCCACTGAATGGTGTGCGGATAAACACC
>OKRU01002599.1_pt1 | contig 15981 bp, 13 predicted proteins | sample 1601131 | NCBI WGS metagenome assembly OKRU01 (sample SAMEA3541558, study PRJEB24748) | human gut metagenome | biome: human gut; feature: human-associated habitat; material: faeces | place: China | collected 2012 | reverse complement strand
TAGAATCAATTATAGAAACAAATAATTAACTGTCCAACTTTTGGGGTGCAGTTCATTTGAGTTGAAAATTGAGAGTTAAGAATTGAAAATTTCTCACTTTCCCATTTTTCAATTTTCTACTTCCAACGCTCAATTTCCCCTAAAAAAGTGCTTTCACCATAGTTATCTGGCAATCAACGATTAAGGAGTAAATCGTGATAAGGTGAAGGCAAGACGAAGTAAAAGTTAAAAAACAGCTAAATCGGCAAAATGAGTAATCTAAAACGCCTAAGGGAGTGATGCCTTACGCTCCAGTAGATGTAGGCTATCGCTCCCTTGAGCGTAGGGCAACGCCCCCTTGTGTGTTAGGCAATGCTCCCTTAGGCAATTTTGAAATGATCCTGATGTTTTTAAAAAACATCAGGTTGATTAAAAAAAACATCAGGACGTTTGTTGACAAAGATACGGTCGATTGTTTGCAAACGATAGGAGTTTGTCATCAATCGACCGTATCTTTGTCTACAAGCGTAAGACACCACTTCTTTAAGCCCTATTTATGTACCTCTACAATACGGGTAGGTGCTAATTCCTTATTTCGTATATCCACCTGCTCTACTACATTCGCCGCCAATTCTTCAAATGCACGTCCGGTAATCGTATTTTCATTCAGAGCAACAGGGGCACCATTGTCTCCTCCTTCACAGATACTCTGTACGATTGGAATCTGACCGAGCAGGGGTACATTCATTTCCTCTGATAGTCTTTTGACACCCTCTTTACCGAAAAGATAATATTTATTCTCCGGCAATTCGGCAGGAGTAAACCATGCCATATTTTCAACCAATCCCAAGATGGGTACGTTCACCTTATCATTCGTGTACATATTGATACCTTTGCGCGCATCTGCCAAAGCCACTTCCTGCGGCGTACTTACAATTACCGCGCCGGTTATTCCTAACGTCTGCACCAAAGTCAAATGAATATCACTTGTACCCGGAGGCGTATCCAATATAAAATAATCCAACTCCCCCCAATCGGCATCGGCTATCAACTGTTTCAGGGCATTGCTCGCCATACCTCCACGCCAAAGTGTAGCTTGGTCGGGATCGACAAAGAAACCGATGGAAAGTAGTTTCAAACCGTATTTCTCTACGGGAACAATCAAATCCCTGCCGTCTATCTGTTCTGCATACGGACGGGCATCTTCCACTTGAAACATTTTCGGCACGGACGGTCCGAATATATCGGCATCCAACAGACCTACCTTATAACCTTGTTTTGCCAAAGCCACGGCAAGATTGGCCGCAACAGTAGATTTGCCTACTCCCCCCTTACCGGAAGATACAGCAATGATATTCTTAACTTGCGGCAATAACTTACCGGGTTCAGGGCGGGCAGCCTGACGGCTTTCCGTCGCGATAGTCACTTCGACTTCAGGTGATACATAGGCATGAATAGCCGCCTCCACTGCCTTCAGGATAGACTTCATAAAAGGGTCGGTCGGTTTCTCAAAGATTAAGGAAAAGCTAACTTTCATTCCATCGATACGGATATTATCCGCAATCATCTCCGCTTCTACCAGATTCTTTCCTGTTCCGGGATAACGCACTGTTGCAAGCGCATCTATTATTAATTTAGGATATAGTGTCATCTTTATTTAATTATGAGTTATGAATTACGAATTATGTTATGAATCGTACTTCGTAATTCATAACTCGTAATTCTATTCTTGTTATTTACCTGTATTCAAACTACTCCGCTTACTGCGGTTATAGCTGCGATAATCATCCAATTCTATCTCCACATCGGGTTCTTCCAATGCCTCCGTCTGCGGAAGCGTGAATTTGATATATTTAATATTCAATCCTCTATCCAACCATTGCTGTTCATAATACGTCTGAATACCTAAAATATCATCTACCAAACCGGAATGATAGAGGTCATCGGTAACAAACAGTACCGGAAAGTTGTTCTTCTCCACCATATATTTGGTGTAAGTGAACATAAAATTGCTATCGGTCTTCAAATGAATAATTCCGTCCGGCTTTAGAAATTTACGGTAACGATTCATGAAATAGGTGGAAGTAAGACGTTTGGTAGCTTTCTTCATTTGCGGATCAGAGAAAGTCAACCATATTTCGCTCACTTCTCCCGCGGCAAAGAACCGTTCTATAATCTCAATGTTGGTACGCAGAAAAGCTACATTTTTCAAACCTTCGTTAAGAGAATCCGTCGCACCACTCCACATACGAGAACCCTTAATGTCCACTCCTATAAAGTTCTTATCAGGAAAGAGGCGTGCCAACCCTACCGTGTATTCTCCCCGTCCGCAACCGAGTTCCAGAACTATCGGATGGTCATTCTTGAAGAAATCACGATTCCAATTCCCCTGCATCTCAAACGGCACATTATCCACCACCGAATACGGATATTCAAATACGTGCGGATAACTCCGCATATCGGCAAACTTCTCTAACTTTCCTTTTCCCATGCAAACGATATTAAATGAATTACACTGCAAAGTTAGGTATTATCCGTCAAAGAATAAAAAAATAAGCCCGCAACATTTGCGAGCTTATTCCTATATATACTAAGGTATAGATATTATTCTACGATAGTCACCCAACCGTAAGTATCCGGTTCTTCACCATATTGGATAGCACGCAACTTATTATAAAGCTTTTCACAAACAGGTCCCGGTTTCCCATCTTTAGAGAATACATAAGATTTATTGTTTTCCGGGTCGTCAATACGTTGGATCGGGCTGATAACAGCTGCCGTACCGCAAGCTCCGGCCTCTTCGAATGTTTCCAGTTCTTCTTCTGCAATCGGACGACGTTCTACCTTCATACCCATATCTTCTGCCAACTTCATCAAACTCTTATTGGTGATGGATGGAAGGATAGAGGTGGAAAGCGGAGTAATATAGGTATTATTCTTGATACCGAAGAAATTGGCTGCACCACATTCGTCGATATACTTCTTTTCTTTTGCATCGAGATAGAATTCAGCGGAATATCCGGCTTCATGAGCTTCCATACTTGCACGAAGACTGGCAGCATAGTTACCGCCCACCTTGAAAGTACCTGTTCCCAGCGGAGCAGCACGGTCATACTTACGGGTAATAACGTATGGATTGGCAGCAAAACCACCTTTGAAATAGGGTCCTACCGGTGTTGCAAATACAACAAACAGATATTCATTTGCCGGACGTACACCTACTTGTGCTCCCGTTCCGATCAACAACGGACGAAGATATAAAGAAGCTCCCGTCCCGTAAGGAGGAATAAAACGTTCATTCAACTTTACTACTTTCAGCATCATTTCTTTGAACTTATCAGTAGGAAGTTCCGGCATCATAATGCCCCGGCAAGTGCTTTGCAGACGGGCTGCGTTTTCCTCCAAACGGAAGATACGTATCTTACCGTCTTTACCACGAAATGCTTTCAAACCCTCAAAAGCCTCTTGTCCGTAATGCAAACATGTAGCAGCCATGTGCATATTAATGTATTCGCTGCTGCTTACTTCCAATTCTCCCCATGCACCGTCACGATAATTGCAACGTACATTGTAATCCGTCGGCATATAACCGAACGACAAATTTGACCAATCAATTTCTTTCATGTGTTAAACTGTATTAGTTAATCCCAATTATCTAATTGTTAGCAAATGTAGCCTTTATATTTCAAATTCCTACCGTTATCACTGAATATTTTTAGTATAAAAGGCTATTCTTTATCAGTTTGCTCTAGAATCTTCTTTATCTCCTTCTCTGCGCCATAGAGTTTCCCCTTACAGAATTTAATCAATTCCTGAGCTTCCTTCAATTTAGCGCCCAATGTATCAATATCCAACTCATTATTTTCTATCTGGGCAACCAGTTTTTCCAGCTTCTCTATCGCCTCACCGTAGGTTTGTTTCTCATCCGCCATATCTCGATTTCATTTGAGTATTCTGTTCGCAAAGATAATAAAAAGCCGGTACACACTGTCGGTTATATACAATATTTACTACCTTTAATGAAACAACAGTTCCGCCGACACATTATGTGAGAGCGGAACTGTATCAATTACCTACCTGCCAACTACAGGCATCGTGTTCTTCTTAATCTCCCCAGAAGTTCTTGCCGGTGTGCGGAGTGGGGTCATCCTTTATCGTAGGGTCTGCTATTGCGCCCGGGCTTACGGCTATCACGTCCTGTATCTCCATTTCTATCACTTCTATCGCCGGAGCGATGTATTCTATTGTTTTCATATCAGTTGTTGTTATTAATATTATTACTCTTGTTCCTGTCCCCCCGCTTGAGCGGGGGTTAGGGGGTGTGTGAGGGTCGCAGACCCTTTCCTTTCGCCAAGCGATGGCAGGGGAAATTTCACACACCCCTCAATCCCCGCTCAAGCGGGGAGGCTTGATTACCTTACCACTTCTTTCACCCCGTTCACGATATAGATACCTCTGTCGAGCCCGTCCAACCGTTGCCCGTACTCGCTTGCCGAGACAGTGCGTAGCAGACGCCCGTCTATACTGTAAACATAGCTGACGGCAGGTACTTCCGTAGACGAAGCGCCAACGGAAGCCTCACGTATCCCCGTAGTACCACCGCCGCCTTTGATCACCAATCTCGGAGCACTCAAGGCATTGGCATTGTTCGCCTTGATGTAGGCGCGGAAGGGGTGCACGCCGCCGCCGTCCTCGTAGAGCTCGAAGCTGCTGGCGGTGACTGCATCGCCCGTCTTCTCGTTGTAGAGCAGGTAGAGGTTATCGGCCTGATAGTCGCTCAGCGTGCCGTACATCGAGTATTGGCTGCCCTCGAGGGGCTGCTGCGTGTCGGGCGTCTTGTCGATGGTGGCATTGGCTGAGCTGACGAAGCGCACGGATGCACCTTGCAGGCTTGCGCCGATGAAATCACCGCCGGGCAGGGCTACGAGGTAGGGTTTGTAGGCCTCCACTGTGGCGGCGTTGGTGAGGACAACTTCGCCCGTGTTGGGGCTTTCGGCAAGGGTCTTGAGCAGGTATGCGCCATCCTTGCCGGTGGCGGCGGGGGTGAGGTTTTGATAGGCGGCACTATACATCTTCTGCGCGGTGGCGGCGAAGGGCAGGCAGAGGGTGTTCCATCCGCCTTGCTTGGTGGCATACGTCCATGTGCGGGTGTAGGTCATCGTGTAGTCGCCCATCGAGAACGCCTGCGGGCAATAGAAGGGGCAATAGTCACTACCGTACTTATCCTTCAGCGCAATGTCGCCCGTTGCCTTGCCGCCCACGATGACGTTCTTCCAATCGGTGGGGAGGGTGGAGACGTCCGTGCCTGTGGGCATGTATTTCAGGCAGTTGGGGTTGACAGCGTAGAATGCGTCCGTTGTAATGCTCGGCACGTTGCCTAATATCGCGTAAGTCAGGTTGGAGCATTGATAGAAAGCGTAGTAGAGGCTGCTCACGTTCTTGTACGTGCCCAGATTGGCGATGCGCTCCAGCGCGGTGCAGCCGGAGAAGGCATATTGGAAGGTGATGCTTTTGGTGGCATCGGCGGGCACGGGCAGGGTGATGTCCTTCAATGCCTCGCAACCTCTGAAGGTTTCGCTGAAGTTGCTCGCCTTGGTGTACTTGTCGAGATTGGCGATGCTTGTCAGTGCCTTGCAGCCCTTGAAGGCATTGTAGAAGGTAATGTCGGCATCGACAGTGCTGCCTTCCGGACAGAGGGTGACGCTTGGCAATAACTTGCAGCTCTCGAAGGTGCTGCTGAAGCTGCTTGCGTTCTTGAACTTGTCGAGGTTCACCACGCTCGTCAACTTGCTACAGCCCTCGAAGGCGTTGCCGAAGTTGACACCGGCAGCGGCACTGCTGCCCGATGGGCTGAGGGTGACGCTCGTCAATATCGAGTTGGAGAAGGCATTGCTGAAACTGTTCACGTTGGTGAACTTGTCGATGTTCACGATGCTCGTCAGCTTGCTACAGTTCAGGAAAGCGGCGGAGAAGTCAACCTCATCGGCACTGCTGCCCGATGGACTGAGAGTGACGCTCTCTAATGACGAGCAGTCGGAGAAGGTACTGTTGAAACTGCTCACCTTGGTGAACTTGCTGAGGTTCGTCACGCTCTGCAATGCCGAGCAGCCCATGAAGACTTGCGAGAAGGTGGCTCCGCCCGGCGCCCCTCCTGCCGGCAGCTTGACCGTCGTCAGCGCGGTGCAGTTTTTGAACAGACCTATGAGTTGGTAGACCTCCGCGGCGCTCCACACAGCGGCGCTGAGGTCTGCCGTCAGCAGCGTGGCGTTCGTGTCGACAGTAGTGCCCGTGCCCAACGCCCCTTTCAGATAGCCTACCTGAGAGGATGTCCATGTGCCCGTGGCGGTGATGTCGGTGGCGTCCTTCAGCGCGTCTCCGGTGCCGGCGGCAGAGGCGAAGTTCAGCGTGTAGGAGGTTGTTCCTCCCTTCTTGTAGGTCACGATCGGGGTGGTGGTTGCCGCTTGGGCGGCTGTTGCCATCAGCAGCAATAGAGCTGTCAAAAGAATGGCGGTCTTTAGTAAATGTCTCATAATAATTATTTTAAGTTAATACAAAATGTTATTTATACTCATTGTTTCCTAGAAATTGTGAGGGGTTCTTCTCTCTTATTCCCCTCTCCTTATCGAAGAGAAGGGTTGTGCCACCCTATACTGTAATGGGGTACCGATACACTAGTGTAATGGTATACCGATACACGGGTGTAGTGGGGTACCGATACACAGGTGTACCTATACACAGGTCGGACGGACGTCGCTCAGAATAATGCGAGGCTCTTTCAAGGGTTTGCCGGACGTGCCCGTAGCTTGCGTGGAGATCTTCACGATGTAACGCTTGCCGACCTCCAATTGGCGGGTGTAATCATTCGGATTCTCTGTGAGTAGATTGGGAGTAGTGTTTCCACGTAGTTTCCCCGGTTTTACTTTCTTTGCCATACGTTTCATGGTATTAAAAGGTGAATACTAAAAACTTGTTTCCGACCGCACGTACACAAACAAGGCGTGAGCCACTGTCAGCTTATCCATCAGCCGGGTCTTCGCATTACCCATATCGCAGATAAGCAACAGTGCTCACGCCACATTCATATACAGGGGTCATCCGCAGTTCCGTAAAAACCGGAGGTGGGGGAAGGGACTCTCTATAAACAAAGGACGTGAGCGTTTGTTGCTATCATCTCTGCGACATCATTCAAAGTTGCGAAGTTCGGCTGATGCGAGATGATATTCCTAAACGCTTTCCGTTTCCATACGTCATCGCCTCCACCGCAGCGGAGGCAATCGCAAAGATAGGAAAATGCACCGGCTTATCAAACGATTGCGTAACATTTTCATGACAAAGGTATGGCAGTATTCACTGTAATGCAAGGATGACCGATGGACAATTCGATGGACAATCTCTATTCAGGGGGGATACGGCAAATGGAGTAAAACAAGTAGTTATCGCACTTCACAATAACATGTAAAACAGCAATTTAAATAGGTTTATGCTGCAAAATACTGACTACTGCTTTGGGGATATTCCCGATATTAAAGGTATATAAAATAAAAGAAGGTGTATAAAAACCTTATACACCTTCTTGCTGATTAACTCTATTTTAAAGAATCGTTATAGCGTTTGTTTTACTTCCACTTCCTGATAAGATTCGATGATATCACCTTCCTTAATATCATTGTAGTTCTGCAAACTGATACCACATTCAAAGTTGGTAGCTACCTCTTTCACATCATCTTTGAAACGCTTCAAAGCATTGATTTCACCTGTAAAGATAACGATACCGTCACGAATCAAACGAGCCTTATCGGAACGTTTCACCTTACCTTCTTTCACCATAGCTCCGGCAACCGTACCCACCTTAGTAATGTGGAATACTTCACGAACCTCGATGGTAGCAGTGACTTCTTCCTTCATTTCAGGAGCAAGCATACCTTCCATTGCGGCCTTCACCTCTTCAATTGCGTCATAGATGATAGAATACAAGCGTATATCCACACCTTCCTGCTCTGCAAATCTACGTGCCGATGCAGACGGACGAACCTGGAAGCCAATAATAATCGCATCGGAAGCAGCAGCCAGTGTTACATCCGATTCGGATATCTGACCGACAGCCTTGTGAATGACATTTACCTGGATCTGTTCTGTAGACAACTTAATCAATGAGTCACTCAATGCCTCGATAGAACCGTCTACGTCACCTTTCACAATTACATTCAATTCCTGGAAGTTACCCAATGCAATACGGCGACCCACTTCATCCAATGTAAGTAATTTCTGAGTACGCAAACCTTGTTCGCGTTGCAACTGCTCACGTTTGTTGGCAATCTCACGTGCTTCCTGTTCTGTTTCTATAACATGGAATGTATCACCGGCGGTAGGTGCACCGTTCAAACCTAGAATCAATACCGGTTCGGATGGTCCAGCTTCTTTAATACGCTGGTTACGTTCATTGAACATAGCCTTGATCTTACCGTAGTTTGTTCCGGCAAGTACAATATCTCCCATCTTCAAAGTACCGTTCGATACCAATACCGTAGCCACATATCCACGTCCCTTATCCAAAGTAGACTCGATGATAGAACCCGTAGCACGGCGTTCCGGATTAGCTTTCAGTTCAAGCAAGTCCGCTTCAAGCAAAACTTTCTCCATCAACTCAGCTACACCAATACCTTTTTTTGCTGAAATATCTTGTGACTGGTATTTACCTCCCCATTCCTCAACAAGGAAATTCATACCTGCCAATTCTTCTTTAATCTTGTCAGGATTAGCTGTCGGTTTATCTACCTTATTTATAGCAAATACGATAGGGACACCCGCAGCCATCGCATGGTTGATCGCCTCTTTTGTCTGTGGCATCACATTATCATCGGCAGCAACTATAATAATCGCAATATCCGTTACTTTCGCACCACGAGCACGCATAGCGGTAAATGCCTCGTGACCCGGAGTATCAAGGAAAGTAATATGACGTCCGTTTTCCATCTTCACATTATAAGCTCCGATATGCTGAGTAATACCTCCGGCTTCACCGGCAATTACATTTGCTTTACGGATATAGTCAAGCAACGATGTCTTACCGTGGTCAACGTGTCCCATTACGGTTACAATCGGTGCACGCGGCTGCAAATCTTCCGGAGCATCTTCATCCTCCGTTATCGCTTCAGCTACGTCCGCACTTACATACTCAGTCTTGAAGCCAAATTCATCAGCAACCAAGTTGATTGTTTCCGCATCCAAACGCTGATTGATAGATACCATGATACCGACACTCATACAAGTACCGATAACCTGATTGACAGAGATGTTCATCATGCTGGCCAACTCGTTTGCCGTAACAAACTCCGTCAGCTTCAACACTTTGCTTTCCGCCATTTCCTGATCTTCCAACTCCTGTTGACGGTTGAAAGCTGTTTCACGTTTCTCTTTACGATATTTGGATGCTTTATTCTTTCCTTTAGTCGTCAGACGAGCCAAAGTTTCTTTTACCTGCTTAGCTACATCTTCATCACTTACCTCAACTTTCGGTAATGGTTTCTTAAAGCGGTTATTGCCTTGATTGTTATGCTGTTTATTCCCTCCGCCTTGATTATTGTTTTTCTTCTCACTGTTCGGAGTAGGGCGGGAAATATTAGAAGTCGTTATATTATTTATATCAACTTTTTCCTTATTGATACGACTACGTTTCTTTTTCTTTTTAGCTTCATCATCCGGACCGACCGCTTTCGACGTTTTCTCGTCAACTTTACGTATTTCCTTGATAATGGCGTCTTTCATCTGTTTCTTTTGTTCCTGACGCTGCTTATCTTTTTCCTCTCTTTCCTTACGCTTTTCTTCTTTGCTTTTTTTCTTAGGACGAGTCGACTGATTCAATGCATCCAAATCTATTTGTCCGATTACATTTATTTTCGAAACAAACTCGGTTGGACGGATTTTAAATACTTCATCAGATTCATTTGCATCGGCTTGCTTTACTTCTTCCACAGTTTCCGGTTTTTCTTCTTTATCTATATTCTTTTCTATCTCTTCTTTTATTTCCACAACCGATGCAGGTGCAACTTCTTCTTTCTTCTCTTCCACAGGGATTTCGACAGGAGTTTCAACAACTTTCGGAATCTCAACTTCCGGTAACTCGACCTTAGGCGCTTCCACTTTTTCGGGAGTTTCCACTTTTGGAGCAATAACCTCTTCCTTCACCACCACCGGTTCAGGTTTTTCCACTACCGGAATGATAACAGGCTCTTCTACTACTTGTTTTTCTTCTTTTAACGGAGCAGGTTCGGGTTTCAGCTCTACAGGTCTTTCTACCACTTTTTCCTCTACTTTTTTCTCTTCTGCCTTCGGAGCAACCGGTTTTTCCGGTTTTTTATTCAGATTGTTCAAATCTATTTTCCCCACAGGCTTGAACTTCGGACGTGCGTCTTCCGGGACAACGGTCTTTATCAGATCTTCTGTTTTTCCCTTATCCGCCTTTTTCTTTTCATCATACCCTTCAATAGCGATAGTCGCTTTATTCCTATCTTTATTTTGACGTTCCTGAATGAACTTATCCGATTCAATACGCAAATTCTTATCCTTGCTAAACTCTTTCACGAGTAAAGCATATTGTTCTTCGGTTATTTTCGTATTCGGGTTAGCCTCAATGGCATGACCCTTCTTTTGCAGGAACTCAACTACCGTCGCTATTCCTACATTCAAATCTCTTGTAACTTTGTTTAGCCTAATCGTCATACTTTCTTTTTAAATGAATAATGAAGAATAAAAATGATAAAGAACTACGTCCGTTTCCTCTATTCTTCAAATTCTGCTTTCAAAATACGCAACACTTCATCTACCGTGTTTTCTTCCAAATCCGCTTTTTCAATCAACATCTCACGCGGAGCGTTCAGCACAGCCTTAGCCGTATCAATGCCAATAGCTTTAATCGCATTGATTACCCATTCGTCGATTTCATCTTTGAATTCATCCAAATAGATATCTTCATCCTCCGTACCAGCTTCCAATTCGCGGAATACATCAATAGTATATTCGGTAAGCATACTTGCCAGTTTGATATTCATACCGCTCTTACCGATAGCCAAAGACACTTCTTCCGGTTTCAAGAACACTTCCGCCTTACGTTCTTCTTCATTCAAACGGATAGACGAAACTTTCGCCGGACTCAACGCACGCTGAATAAACAGCTGTGTATTAGATGTGTAATTTATCACATCAATGTTTTCATTACGAAGTTCGCGGACAATACCGTGGATACGAGAACCTTTCACACCAACACATGCACCTACCGGATCAATTCTCTCATCATAAGACTCCACTGCTATCTTCGCACGTTCACCCGGAATACGGGCAATCTTTTTAATCGTAATCAAACCGTCATTAATTTCCGGTACTTCCATTTCAAACAATCGTTGCAAGAAAACCGGAGATATACGTGACAAGATAATTTTCGGATTATTATTCAGATTATCCACACGTGCAACTACTGCCCGTGCAGTTTCTCCCTTGCGATAAAAGTCACTGGGAATCTGTTCGGTCTTCGGAAGAAGCAACTCATTACCTTCATCATCCAGCAACAATATTTCCTTTTTCCAAATCTGATATACTTCAGCATTTATAATTGTTCCGACTTTATCTATATATTTATTATAGAGGCTATCCTTTTCCAATTCCAAAATCTTCGAAGCCAACGTCTGGCGAAGGTTCAAAATAGCACGACGTCCGAATTTAGAGAAAATAACTTCATCAGTCACCTCTTCACCTTCTTCATAAGAAGCATCGATTTTTTGCGCTTCGCTCAATGCTATCTGCATATTCGGGTTAGTCAGTTCGTCATCTGCCACTACCGTACGGTTACGCCATATTTCAAAGTCTCCTTTATCCGGGTTCACAATCACGTCATAATTTTCATCCGTGCCAAACATTTTGGCAATCACGCTACGGAATGACTCTTCCAACACACTGACCATGGTGGTCCTGTCGATATTTTTTAATTCCTTAAATTCCGAAAACGTATCAACCAAACTGATTGTCTCTTCTTTCTTGGCCATAATTATTTAAAACTAATTAAGTATTTAGTGTATTTTATATCATCGTACGCAAAAGGTACATCCTCTTCTATCGTTTTAGGGCGTTTCGCTCCTTCCAGGCGAACCTTTTTCTGCAATGCCACCACGAATTGATTTTCGTCGGCGTCTTTAAGAATTCCGGTAAATTTCTCTCCCTTCTTTGTAAGCACTTCCACCTCACAACCAATATGGATACGATACTGTTGCAATACTTTAAAAGGTTGTCCGATACCGGCCGAACCGACTTCTAATTCAAAATCTTCTTGCTCACGGTCGAGCTTTGATTCGATAAAACGGCTTAACTCCACACAATCTTCAATCCAGACACCTTCGGCATGATCTATCTCAACTGTAATCTTATCGTCAGGACTGACGTTTACATCTACCAAAAAGTAATCTTTTCCTTGAAGCCACTCTTCAACAATGTTAGTAACTGTTCCTTTTTCTATCATTTATTCACTATTAAGAACAAAAAAAGGGCTTAATCGCCCCTCACCTCTCATCCATTTCGAGCGCAAATATACAAATAATACTTTCGCTAACAAAATATTAATAACTTTTTTATTAGATTTGCAGCTATAAATCAACTTTCTAACGAAAATATTATGCCGAAAAACCATTTGAATACCAACAAGCAGTTCATGATAGGTAACGGAATACTCGCTTTCGCTGTCATTTTTGTAGTTGTCATCTTCGTTTACATGAGTTTGCGCCTGAAATCGGAAAAAGAAAATGAAAGACACTTTACCGAAATCTACAATATAGAATTGGTCAAAGGTTTTATCGGAGACTCTATCTCCATCTATATAAACGACAGTCTGTTGATGAATAACAAAATAGCTTCCGACTCCGCAAGATTGACCGTCAAGCGTTTTGCCGATGAAAGTGCTTTATTGGTTGTCGATAATTTTACGGAACAAGTATCGACTTTCAATCTGAGTGAGAAAGGAGGCAATATTCTCCTTCGTAAAGAAAACGGGATGATACTTCAGGAAGGAGAAACGAAATAATTGCAATAGGTTAAAAGCAAATTGCAGACAAGGTATTTATTACTTTCCCTATGTTTTATTTGCCTGCCCCTATCCAAGTCCACCTATGCCAAATATATTCTAACGGTCCTTGTTTATATCTACCTAACCACCACTTACTGAATTTCACTTGTAAAAGGAATGTAAGAAATCCGATTAACAAACTGACCGTATATCCACAATAAGGAGCAAGGTACAGACCAAGTGGAAAATAAATGATTGCTCCTATGACGGACTGGGTTATATAGTTGGTAAGGCTCATCTTTCCATAAAAACGTAGATTATTGACAGCTTGGCTGAATTTCCGGCTTTGGTAAAGTAAAATAAAAGACGAAACCAAGACGAATGTAAATGCTAATTTTTGCCACATATCAAATGCTGTTCCAACAGTTTGCTGTATAATCATGTCATTTGTCATAATAAGCTCTTTCAATGTATATAGAGGGGCAAACGCAATAGCGGATATTATCAAGGTTTTTACCCAAAAACGAAGGTTCTTTTCTGTAGAAACAAAAAGTTGTTGCCTACCTATGTAGAAGCCTAAAAGAAACAATCCGGCAGTTTGAAAAAAACGTCCGGCATTCACAGCCCATAATAAACTGGCTTTTTGTCCCAACGTAATATTGCCCAAAATGAAATCCCAAAAGTTTCCGGTTTTCGTGTATTCCGCCACTTCCGCATACATTTCACCGACTTTAAGGTCGGGCAATTGATGCGCCGGATTTATCAAATTGGCAATATAGTGATACCATTCGACAGGTTGTAACAAAAAAACAATGGCAGTTATAAGAATAGCCTTATCACTCCAATTTCGAGTAAAGAACAACACAAGTCCGACTATCACAAACAACAATAAAACATCTCCTGCAGGGAAAAAGGCTGCATTTAATGTAGCAAAGCCAATTAACAATACCAATCGCCATAGAAAGCGATAGCCAAAATCCTTACCTAGTTTCCTTTGATTGTTACATTGAATATAGAATGTAAATCCGAATAGAAGTGCAAAGATCGCATAGGCTTTTCCGGCAAAAAGAGTAAAGATTCCGTTAAATACTCCCAAATCTAATACATTAAGCCAATTGGGAGAATTTGCCGGATAGACCGGAAAAATGAAATGCTCCAAGTTGTGAACCAAAATAATAGCCATTACAGCAAAGCCACGTAAAGCATCCACAACCTCAATACGAGTTTCTTTGTTTATTAGTTGTCCCATGAATTATTTGTTTTGTAATATCTTAACTCGTTTATTCATCTGTTTTTCAAAGTAATAATAGGAATGCAGGCTATAAAACAACCGTGCAGAAAAGAACCGGGATAGAGATGTACCATGTGGTATTCCGCATAAGACAGCAGTACAAAAAGGTGTGTCATATAAAAACTGTAACCAATCTCTCCCCCTAAAGTCTTTCTATATTTTACCTATACATTTAGAAACCAAACTGAATGCTGCAAAGATAAGAAAAGTGTGTTCATAAAACACATCAAATGGTGTATATTTAACCGGTAGATAAAAAACGAGAAGGAACTTTCATAGATAGCTAAATTGTATTTATAACATACGGTCGATTGATGATAAACGATAGGAGTTTGTAATCAATCGACCGTATGCTTGTTTGCAATCGTCCGTATGATTTTTTTAAACATCAAGACAGTTTTATAAATCGCCTAAGGGAGCGTTGGCTAACACACAAGGGGGCGTTGACTAACGCTCAAGGGAGCGACAGCTTACGCCTAAGGGAGCGTAAGTCATCACTCCCTTAGGCGTTATCGGCTTATTTATTCTGCTATTTCGCTATTATTTATTTTTATTTGACTTGCCTTCACCTTATCACCATTTACCCCTTTACGCTTGATTTATAACCAATTAAAGTGAAGGCACTTTTTTCAAAGAATAATTTAGCCGGGAAAGTCATCAATTTCAAACGAACAGTCTATATGAAGCAATATAATCAATCGTTCGTTCCTTATTTTACCATAATTGAGACCGGCAAGCAGTTTATCCGAGCTGAAATAAGACAGTAAAGTTTTTACAAATAGAGCCTCATGATCTGCATAATTGTCCGACGGATATTTCCCGTCACATACTCTTTTTCCATTGCTTTTTCCAAAGAAACCGGAGCCGGAAGTAAGGGAAATACTGCCTGAAAACCATAATCATTCAATAAATCAACATCTTCCACACTTCCACCGATAGCTATTACCGGAATGCCTTGGCGACGTGCCACATCCAATACACCGGCAGGAGTTTTGCCCATCATTGTCTGCCTATCCAATTTTCCCTCTCCGGTAATAATCAAATCAGCACCACAAACAACCTGTTCAAAGTTTAGAGCATCCAAAATCATACGCACACCGGATTTCAGTTCCGCATCCAGAAATGCGAGAAAAGCTCCGCCCATCCCTCCGGCAGCTCCTGCACCGGGAGTTTGGTCTACATTTTCACCCGTCTGTTCTTTGATAATATCAGAGAAATGCTTCATTCCCGCATCCAACGCCCGAACCATCTCCGCATCTGCACCCTTTTGAGGAGCAAAGACGCAGGCTGCGCCATGTTCTCCGGAGAAAGGATTATTGACGTCACAAGCTACAATAAAATGCGCATTCTTCACTTGGGGTAACACATTTGTGCTATCAATCTTATCAATATCTTTTAAGGTCGCCCCCACCGCAGCAAGTTCTTCATCTTCTCTATTAAGAAAACGATACCCCAATGCCTGCAACATTCCCGTTCCGGCATCATTCGTAGCACTACCACCTATGCCTATAAGGAATTTAGTACATCCTCTTCCCAAGGCATCCTTAATCAATTCTCCCGTACCGAAAGTAGTTGTAATCATAGGATTACGCTCTGAAGAAGAAAGTAATGTCAGTCCGCTTGCCGATGCCATTTCCATCACAGCAGTCTGCCCGTCTCCCAATAT
>OKRU01002598.1_pt1 | contig 15985 bp, 10 predicted proteins | sample 1601131 | NCBI WGS metagenome assembly OKRU01 (sample SAMEA3541558, study PRJEB24748) | human gut metagenome | biome: human gut; feature: human-associated habitat; material: faeces | place: China | collected 2012 | reverse complement strand
ATTGAGGGGGACAGTGTCAAGAAGTACGTGACGGAGAATGGCAGGGTGACGCCGGAGGTCTGCCGGAGGATTATGAGACAGCCGATGCTTGCGCTGATGAAAATGCATGAGTCCAATCTTGTGCATCAGGATGTCAGTCCGGATAATATCATTATTAATGCGCAGGGCAGGGGGGTACTGATCGATTTTGGAGCGGTACGCCATGCAAATGCCATTGATGACCGGACGCGGACGGCGATTTATAAGCAGGGCTTTTCGGCGTACGAGCAATTGGAGAAAAAGGGAGGCAGGGGACCGTGGACGGATGTGTACGGCTTCTGTGCGACTATTTATTATATGTTGTCCGGCGAGAAGCCGTTAGATGCGACGGAGCGGGTTTTTAACGATCGTCTGGTGCCGCTGACGGAATATGTGCCGGAGCTTGATCCGCAGGTGGACCGGCTTTTGATGAAGGGACTGGCGGTGGAAAGCACTTCCAGACTGCAGAGGCTTGATGAATTATATGATCTTCTATATGAGAGCGAGGAGGCGGAATACTGGAACGGGGAAGCAACCGGGGTGCCTGAGGAGCACCGCAGACTGCCGAAGGCGAGCAATACATTAAATCTCACGATGGAGATGGAGCGGCGTCTGCAGGAGATGGAGGATCAGCGGGCGAGAAGGAAACGTAACAAAACGATTCGGACGGTCGTACTCAGTGCGGCGGTGATCGTTGGCATCGTGCTTCTGATCGCGTGGAAGGTGATGCCGGATCGGGCGGGCAGACCACAGCAACCAGCGGTTACGGCAGATCTGCCGAAGAAAACTGTGGAGGGAGCCGTTTCGGGCGATGCAGACGGGACGGTGACGGAAGATCCGGCAAATGCAAGCGGGGCTGCCGATCCTGAGAATACCGCAGGCGCAGAGGAGACCATACGTCCGGAGGCATCTAAGAAGCCGAAGAAAACGGCGACACCAAAGAAAAAGAAGAATAGGAAAAGCACGAAAGCGACAAAGGCACCGGTTGCGACCGCTGCACCGACAAGTGTCCCACAAAAGGTACAGGCGACAAAGAAGTCTGCCGGGACAGAAAGCAAAAAGAAAAATAATGTGAAGATGGATGGCAATCTGGATGACTTCTTCCAATAATTTTTAATAATAGGAAGCTGCATGAAATGCGTGAAAGATGCTTTAAAAAATGAAAAATATATGAGAGATTGACAGATAGATAACTGCGTGGTATGCTTTGCTTTGTTCAGTGATTTATCAGTGTGCCTGCGCCGCAGCAGGTGATACGGGATAGATTGAAAAGGGAATGCAGTGAGATGCTGCAGCAGCCCCCGCTACTGTAAGAAGGATGACTCTTTCGCCGGAGCAAGATCCGGAACCACTGTACTGCGTCAGGCGGTATGGGAAGGGAGAGAGGAAGATGATTTCGAGCCAGGAGACCTGCTGGACAGAGACAGACATATGGCGTTTTGATGAAAGCAGCCCTCGGTGGGAGGGAGCGGACACGGAAACGTTTCTTTTGTGTTGAATTTTTTCAGAATATGAAGTCTCTGTACAGCCGAATGTACAGAGGCTTTTTTATGGTATAGGAAAATGCTCGTAACGTAGTGTTATGTCAACGAGAATTGCGAAGCAATTCTTGGAGGGCAAAACGCTGGTTTTGCCTTTTTATAATATTAAGAAAGAGAATAAGATGAGACAGAGAAGATGGAAATATATTGTGGTAGCATTGCTTGTGGTATTCGCAGTGGTACTTGGAATACGTCAGACGCATTTTCAGTCGGTGGATTCCTACCGGCAGGAACAGAAGCTGGTCCGGAAGGATCTGACGGGGGATGATGAACTTTCTTCTATGTATAAGGAAGAAAGTGGGGAGACGCAGCAACCGGAATTGACGAATCAGCCTGTATCGACCGCACATGGTGGGAAGGCTTCTGATGGAAAAGAAAAGTCAGGTAAGAACACAGATGACAATACGCTGTCCGCAAAAGCGGACACGTCATCAGGAGAGCCTTCGTCAAAGAAGAATACGTCCGGAAAGTCTTCGGACAAGAAGGGGAAAAGTTCCACCTCCGGAAAGCATTCCGACAAAAACAGCTCTGGGAATCCGTCGGCGACAGCAGGGACTTCCGGACAAAATGCAACGGCGGGTCAGACACCGGAGCAGAGCGACGCGGCGGATGCGTCATCCGGTGGCGGAAATGGAGATCAGGCATCCTCCGGACAGAATGGAACGCCAGCAACGCCGGGACAATCGCAGAGTAGTTCGATGGCAACTGCAAAGCCGGGAGGAAGTACAGTGACCACGACACCGGAGGCAGAGAAGATCAGCTGTACGATCGAGATCCGCTGTGACAGTCTGGTGAAGAATAAGAAGCAGGCACAGGAAAGCATTTGGAAATATATTCCGGACGATGGCGAGATTCTTGCGAAGGTGACGGTACAGATGGAGAAGGGTGCCACGGTGTACGATGTACTGGCGAAGGCGTGCAAGGCGAAAGGGATCGCCGTGGACGCGGAATATACGCCATTATATAAAAGCTACTATATTAAAGGAATAGCACATCTTTATGAGAAGCAGGCGGGTGATATGAGTGGCTGGATCTATAAGGTCAACGGCACCGCACCCAACCGGGGTGCATCTGCCTATAAGATATCGGAGGGGGATGTGATCAGCTGGCGGTATACATGTGATGGGAAGACCTCCTGATCTGCTGCTCACAAGGAAAGCAGCCTGTGGTGAAAACAGACAAGTGGCATGCTGTATGACAGCGGATTGGAGTATGATATGAAAAAGGAATCGGAGTTTGCAAAGAGACATCCGGCAGTTATTCTGGTCTATCTACTGGCATGCATGATCTGGACAATGATCGTAAGGCATCCGGCAGCGATCATGGTATCTTTCGTCTGTGCGTCCCTCTGCTATGTGATGCTGGCGGGAATCAGACAATGGCTGAGACTATGGATCCCTGCGGGGATGATGCTTGTGTTTGAGGCGGTGATCCTGCCGTTATTTTCGCACAGAGGTGTGACACCGCTTTTCTATATGAATGGTATGGCGGTGACATGGGAGTCCGTCTATTACGGGATCATGATGACGCTCATGCTGTTTGCGCTGCTGCAGTGGTGCGGCGTGGCGGCGAAGCTTCTCGACAGTGAGAAGGTGCTATATCTGACCGGCAGGGCGATCCCGACGATCGGTCTGATGCTGATGATGATCTTTCGCTCCATTCCGGACATGAGAGATCGTTACCGGCAGATACATGAGGCGCAGATCGGTCTTGGCTGCGCGGGTGGAGAGGCATCGAAGATGCAGCGGATGCGAAGCTTTTTGAGAGAGCTTTCGATGCTGATCTCATGGTCGTTAGAGGATTCGATCGAGATGTCCGTATCGATGGAGTCAAGAGGATACCGAACCGGATCGAGAACGTGGTTTCATTTGTTTTCGTTTCACCGGGAGGATCTGGTCTGGTGTATCTATTTTGTAGTTATGTTTGCAGGTGTATATATTTGCCGGTTTCGAGGAGATTTTAAGGCATATTATTTCCCGGAGATCTGGCAGAAGGCATTGTCCGGCTGGTCTGTTGCAGCACTGGTCACGGCAGCGGCCGGCATGCTTGCGCCGGTGGCCTATGACAGTTACTTTTTGATGTCTGTACGAGATATGGGACAGATGGGAGACGGTGAGAAAGGAGACGCATAATGGAACAAAAAGCAGTTTTATCCTGTGAGCATGTGTCGTTCTGTTATCCGAGACAGACGGACAATGCGATCGAGGATATCAGTTTTTCCATTGGAGAGGCGGAGTTTGTCGTGCTCTGCGGACAGTCGGGCTGCGGCAAGACAACGCTTCTGCGTCACTTCAAAAAGAATCAGATCCCATTTGGAACGGGCTTGGGTAAGCTGTATTACCGGGGGAGTGACCTGGAGACGATGGATGACCGGGAGAGCGCGGCACGGATCGGCTTTGTCGGACAGAATCCGGATACACAGCTTGTGACAGATAAGGTGTGGCATGAGCTTGCCTTTGGATTGGAGAATCTCGGCGTGCCGGGAGAGCAGATCCGGCGGCGGACGGCAGAGATCGCCCAGTATTTCGGGATGGAGTCGTGGTTTCGCAGACCGGTCTCCGAGCTTTCGGGTGGACAGAAGCAGTTGTTAAATCTTGCCTCTGTGGTGATCATGCAGCCGGATGTGCTTCTGCTTGATGAGCCGACGGCGCAGCTTGATCCGATCGGCACCGGAAGATTTCTGGATACGCTGCGGCGGTTGAACCGCGATCTGGGAACGGCTGTGCTTTTGTCGGAGCAGCGGCTGGAGGAGGTCGTTCCGATGGCAGACCGGGTGCTGATCATGCATCAGGGGCATCTGGTGGCGGACACGGTGCTGGGGCAGTGTGCGGCGAAGCTCGAAGCGTATGAGAGGGATCATAACGAAGCACTTCCGATTGCTTCTGCAATGCCGGTGGCGGTCCGGGTATGGAAGGCATGCCATTACAGGGACGAGGCGAGCTCTCCGGTCAGTATCCGGCAGGGAAAGAGCTGGTTGGCTGATCATGTCCGTAAAACAGGACAGCCCGGTGAGCTCATCAAGTCTGCGGTATCCGACAGGCATCCCTGCCATACGGCGAAGCGTGCCGTGTCAGAAACGGCACTTTTTGTGGACAGGCTCTGCTTCGGTTATCAGAAGGATCAGCGTGTGCTGGAGGATTTTACCATGCGTGTTCCGAAGGGGATGCTCTATGCGGTGGTGGGGGGCAACGGCTCCGGCAAATCAACGGCATTAAAAGCGATCATGGGGATCTGCAAGCCTCGGCGCGGCAAGGTGAAGGCGGCGGGCAAGATTCGTTTTCTGGCACAGAATCCGAAGAGCCTTTTTACGGAGCTGACGGCTGCCGAGGAGCTGATGGCGATGCTTCTTCCGGAAAACGGAGGGGCAGGCTTGAAGGAAGCGGACAGGACGCAGAGAGTCGGGGAAATGCTTTCTTATCTGGAGCTTACTGCGCAGCGGGAGCAGAATCCGATGGACTTAAGCGGCGGGCAGCAGCAGCGGCTTGCGCTTGGAAAACTGCTTCTTACAGAACCGGATATTCTGTTACTTGATGAGCCGACAAAGGGACTTGATGGTGCATTTAAGGAAAAGCTTGCAGAGTTTTTGAAGGATCTGTGCAGCAAAGGGAAAACCGTTGTGCTTGTATCGCACGATATGGAATTTTGTGCGCGCTATGCGGATCAGTGCGGTCTGTTGTTTGACGGGCAGCTGATCAGTGAGGGGGAGACGAGAGCGTTTTTCAGAGAAAATGTTTTCTATACGACGGCGGCACAGCGGATGAGCCGGGGCGTCTGTGGGGATTGTCTGCTGGCGGAGGATATCATCCGGGCTCTGCAGGAAGCGGGGTGTGCCGGATGAAACAGTCAGGACAAATCTCCGGACGTCAGTTTGACTGGGAGGAATATTTGCGGCAGCGATCCAGGCGTCGTGTGACAAGCGGCATTTTGCTACTGATGTCGGTTGTGGCATTACTGTTTGTGTCGACGGTTTTGCTGCGCGGCAGATATTATCTTTTGATGGGATTTGGCGTTGTGCTTCTGATACTTGTCCTGTTTTTTGGACAGTATGAACGGCGCAAACCGCAGGCGAGAGAAGTTGTGCTGTTGTCGACGCTCACCGCATTGTGCGTGGTGATGAATGAGATCTGCGCACATACGATACCGTTACATGCCGGAACCACGATGGTGGTGATCTGTGGCATTGGTCTTGGTCCGGAGGCGGGCTTTCTGATCGGTGCAATGAGCCGGCTGGTGTGTAACTTTTTTGATGGTCAGGGGCCATGGACTCCTTGGCAGATGGCTGCCTGGGGGATGGTCGGATATTTGTCCGGCATGGCTTTCAATAAAATAGAACGCAGACGAACTGGAGAAACGCTTGCCAGACGGCTTTCTCTGGAGAAGGGTCGCAGGTTCCGTGTGGTAATGGGACCGGTTCTTTGCATTCTGTCTGCGTGGGTGCTTGCTTATGTGGTCTATCTGTTTCGGAGAAGCCCGGGAGAGAATTTCTTTGGATGGAGATTGTACTTCTACGGACTTGCCGGAATGGCAGCGGGCTGTATCCTGCAGAGGAAAAAACTTCCGGTGGATGACATTACAACAACGGTGTTTACGTTTTTTGTGGTGTTTCTGCTGTATGGAGGCGTGATGAACTTTGCGGCGATGCTGATGACGAATTCGATGGATCCGTCATCAGGACAGATCAGCTGGGAGGCCCTGAAAGCATTATACCTGACAGGAGCACCCTACGATGCAGCGCATGCCGGTACGGCGGCGTTGTGTATGTTCCTTTTCGGGGACAGCATTTTACAAAAGCTAGAGCGTATACAAGGGAAATTTGGGATTACACTGTAGACAAAGCATCAGGATTGGAGGATCAAAATGATCAAGAAGAAATGGATGAGCAGCCTTTTGGCAGCCGCCCTGGCATTTACGACCGTATTTGGCGCAGGCGTGACTGTAAAGGCAGCAGACGAGACAGATGCCGGCCAGACCGGTAAGATTACCGTTTATGTGGCAGCTGAGGGCGCGGATGACGAAGGACACACTGTCGATATCGGCAAGATCGCCGTACAGGTGGACAAGGGAACAAAGGGTGACGTAGCGGTTGAACAGGCGCTGCAGAAGGCAGGCTATACAGATTATCTGATCGAGGATACCGGATATGGCGCAAACTTAAACAAGATCGGCGATATCGCCAACGCAGCTGACTGGAGCAAATACTGGGGCTTTTATATCAACGGTGCCTATGCGCCTGCCAGCCTTGGAAACACAACACTGCAGGACAACGATAAGATCAGCTATCTTTATACTTATTACGGAGATACAGCAGTACAGGCAAAGGTATTTGACGATGATGCTTCTTTGAATCCGGATAGTGATAAGACAGCATCTCTTCTTGCAAATGCAAAGGCACAGCAGGAGGTTCTGGCAGATACGATCTTCAAAAAGGTATTTGGCGATGGTCAGACCGTCTATGGTATTGAGACACCGGATGCACTTTATGTAGCATTCTCCCTGCTTCGTGCAGATTACAAGTCTGATTATTTCGACAAGATGTACGCCAATGTGGAGAGTCAGCTTAAATCACTGGCAGATACAGGATCTGTTACTGTTGAGGGTGAGGCAAAGGATGAGGCTGTCATCGCGGGCAAATATCCGGAGTTTACTTATGCGAAGATCGTTCTGTTTGTAACAGCAATGGGTAAGGATGCAAGAAATGTTGGCGGATACAACCTGATCGAGAAGATGGCACAGAAGAGTACCTATGAGGCATCTTCCGAAGCGTATATGCTGGACAGTACAATGCTTTTGGCACTGGACAGCGGAAATTACTTCCCGCCGGCAGGCGATGATTATATTACAAAGGATGATCTTGTAAATAATATTGCCGCAAAGATGGATGACAGTATTGCACAGGCACTTCAGTGGAACTCTGTTGATTCTGTTGCAATGGCACTTCAGCCACTGTACAAATACGCAACCGATGACATTCTTCCTGAGGATGCAAGCAGTGACCGTGCTGCAGTGCAGGAAGCATATGCAAAGGGAATCCATTTCCTGGAGAGCACCCAGAATGCAGACGGTAGCTGGAGCGGATACGGCACAGAGACAAACAATGTATGGACACTTGCGCAGATCATGACCGCAATGGGACAGCTTCGGATTAATCCATGCAGCGAGACAGACGGCACAGACTTCATCAAAAATGGTGTGACTGTTCTTGATGATGCAGCTGTATTTGTTGATGTAGAGAATAAGAAGGTGGATGACGATCTGATGTCATATCAGCCGGAGCAGCTGCTTCGTGGTCTGACAGCAGTGATCCGTGCAATGGAGGGAAAAGATTCTCTTTATGATGTGAGATATACAGGAGTGACTCCAAGTGTGACACCAAGCGTGGTGCCAAGTGAGGCTCCATCAGAAGCACCGAGCCAGTCGCCGGCTGTGAGCCCAAGCAATGTGCCAAGTGAGACTTCTTCAGCAGCACCGAGCCAGTCACCGGCAGTAAGCCCAAGTAATGTGCCAAGCCAGACTCCGGTAGCTTCTGCACCGGCTAAGACGGCAACACCTGCGGCAACAGCGAGTGCAGCACCGGCTAAGAGCAAGGTTAAGGTCACAAAGGTTAAGGCTGTGAAGACAAAGGTAACCGTTAAGAAGGGCAAGAAGGCAGTTGTAAAATGGAATGTAACAACTGCAAAGAAGGCTTCTGCAGCATCTGTTGCCAAGCTTGTGAAGGTTTCTGTCAACAAGAAGAACGTGAAGGTTGTGAAGAAATCTGCGAAGACAAAGAAAGCGAAAGTAACACAGATCACGGTAACCGTAAAGGGTGTTAAGAAGGGCAATGCAGTCGTTACCCTGAAAGCCGACAAGAAAAAGAGCAAGGTAAAAGTTGTTGTGAGATAAGCGGAAAAGCTCTGAAAGAGCGAATTTGCGAGTTTTTAGTAAATATTGCCAATGAAATAGAGAACCCCATTCAAAGAGATTTGATAATCTTTGAGTGGGGTTCTTTTTATGGCATAGGAAAATGCTCGTAACGTAGTGTTATATCAACGAGAATTGCGAAGCAATTCTTGGAGGGCAAAACGCTGGTTTTGCCCTTTTTTAAGTGTATAGAAAGACTCTATTTCGTCATTGCGTCTGCAAGCTGCTCCATAGCAGGAAGATCACTTTCCTTCATTACGGAACGGATCGTGACAACAGGCTCAACGATCTCGATATTCTTCATTGTCTCAAGAATAGACTTCATTGTGCGTGCAGCGGTTGGCGCCCAGGAGCCGTTCTCTACGATGCCAACCTTACGGTTCTGGTAGGCTTTGCTCTGCAGATGGTGCAGGAAATCCTGCATACATGGGAATACGCCGGCATCATAGCTGGCAGCAGCCAGAATCATGCGGTCATAGCGGAAGGCATCCTCGATCACCTCAGCCATATCTTCTCTTGCAAGGTCACTGACAACAACCTTTTCTGCTCCTTTCTCGCGAAGGATCTCAGCAAGCTTCTCGGCAGCTTTGCCGGTGTTGCCGTGGATGGAAGCGTATGCGATCAGGATTCCCTTATCCTCCGGCTGATAGCTTGACCATGTATTATAAAGCCCCAGATAATAGCCAAGATTATCCTTTAAGACCGGTCCGTGAAGAGGACAGATCATTGCAATGTCCAGAGCGGAAGCCTTCTTGAGAAGTGTCTGGACAGGAGCACCATATTTGCCGACGATATTGAAATAATATCTGCGTGCCTCACAAGCCCAGTCATCTTCGCCCTCTGTCTTGGAGAGAGCACCGAACTTACCGAAGCCGTCTGCGGAGAAAAGGATCTTTTCTTTGGATTCGTATGTAACCATAACCTCCGGCCAGTGAACCATCGGAGCCATGACGAAGGTCAGTGTATGCTCGCCGAGAGAAAGGGTATCCCCCTCCTTAACGGTGAGACTGTGTCCATCTAATGGGATATCGAAGAACTGTGGAAGCATCGCAAAGGTTTTTGCATTACCAACGAGAGTCACATCTGGGAACAGCTCAACAAGACGGGCAATGCTGCCGGCATGATCCGGCTCAAGATGCTGTACAACAAGATAGTCAACGGTTCTGCCGTCGAGAGCAGAGAGAAGATTCTTCTCCCATTCCTCCATGCCTCGTGGATCTACGGTATCCATAACAGCTACCTTTTCGTCCAGGATCACATAGGAGTTGTAGGAAACGCCCTCCGGGACAACATACTGGCTCTCAAACAGATCGATGGTAGTGTCATCTACACCGATATACTTTATAGAATCTGAAATAACTACGCTCATAGATAACCTCTTTTCTGCGCACAATGTGTTGTATTTTGTGATTTTATCGCTCATAAATCGTAATGCATGTGAATAAGCACATCTGCGCAGGTGATTTATGAGTTTTTCGGACGGAGATCCAGTGCGCCGGGATGCCGCCGATGTATGCATTTATTCTAAAATGAAGCAGACCTTCTGTCAACCGTCGGATCGCTTTAATCCAACTTGATTCCCTGAAGAAGCTTTGCAAACGGGCTTGTATCGGACGCATCCTCTGGGCTGTCTGCCGCATATTCGGATGGGATTTCGTAGGACTCGTCCTCCGTGTCCGGTTCATCCTCGCGCAGAGCCTTGATGCTCAGGGAAATGCGGTCGCCCTCGATCTTTAAGATCTTTGCCTTTACGACCTGTCCCATTTTAAGCTCTTCCTTTGGCGACTTGATGAACTTGTTGGTGATCTGGGAAATATGGCAAAGACCGGTCAGTCCCTCTCCGATATCGATAAATACACCATAGGATTCCATTCGTGTAACAGGCCCTTCTACAACATCGCCGGTGGTCAGTCTGCCGATCCGCTGTGTTTTCTCGACAATCGCCTGCTCGCGTTGGATCATTTTGGCGGAAAGGACAAGCTTCTGAATATCCTTTTCCACGGTGATGATCACTGCCTGAACGGTCATGCCGACATATGCTTCGGTATCCTCAACATAAGTCAGTGCAAGCTGGGATGCCGGGATAAATGCGCGGATCCCCTTGACATATCCGGTCACACCGGCAGGAACAGCTTCGGTGATCTTTACGGAGAAAACGGTACCGTCTGCCATGTCTTCCTTAAGCTCGTCCCAGACAAGAACACGGTTGGCTTCACGCATGGAAAGGATTACGTTGCCGCTTGCATTTTCCGGATCCAGAACCATTGCCTTGATCGTGTCGCCGATCACCATATCTTTTTTGATGGAGAAGGACGGATCATCGCTGCATTCCTCGATTGGGATAATGCCCTCGGTGTAGTAATTCAAGTCGACGGTGACTTCCGTGTCGGATATACCGATCACAGTCACATCGAGGATATCGTCCTCGCGCAGAACCTGAAAGGAACGTTCCAGTTCGTTTTCGTAGTCTTTCATACTCTTTTCATTACTCATATAACGCACCATACCTTTCTGAAAATGTATGGCTTCATTATAACAGTAAAATGTGAAGAAACAAATAACCTTTACAACATTTCTCTCTATTGTTTACAGTTGGAAATACTTATTTTCTGACTTTGACGGTGCAGGTCTCGCGGGTGCCATCCTCCGTAAAGGAGATGACAGCGGTTCCGACGCTTCGTGCGGTGAGATTACCGAGTTGGTCAACCTGTACCACATTTGGTTTGCTTGATTTGATGAGAGGCGCATTGCCGCTGGATATTTTGTAACCGAGTGTGCGTGTTTTGCCCACCTTCATGGTCAGAGAGGATGCAGATAATCTGATGGTTGGAGCTTCGACCTCGATCTCACAGGTTTTGGTGACGCCGTCGGCTTTGGCGGTAATGAGTGCAGTGCCATGCTTCTGGGCGCAGACAAGACCGGTATCGCTGACGGTTGCAACGCTGGAACGGTTGGATTTCCAGGTCGGAGTGATCCCGGAGGACACATCGGCGGTAAGCTGAACCTGCTGGCAGCGGAAAAGCTTCCGGTAAATATGGTTCAACGTAATGGAAGGCTTTTTGACGGTGACGCGGCAGGTGGCTGTTGTCTTGCCGGCTGTGATAGAGATGATGGCAGAACCCGGTTTGCAGGCGGTGATCACACCATCACTGTCTACTACGGCAACACTCTTTTTATTGCTGCTGAAGGAGACCGGCTCACTTCCTGTTGTGGAAGCCTGAAGACGCTTTGTCTCACCGTTTTCCATAGAAATACTACGTGTACTCAGCGTAATCTTCGTGCGGGCGACCGTGACTCTGCAGGACGATTCACTTCCGTCCGCCTTTGCTGTGATGCGGCAGCTTCCGGCGTGCTTCGCGGTGACAAGACCGTAGCGGTTGACCGATGCGACTTTTGCATTCGAGCTCTTGAAAGATGGCAGTCTGCCGCTTGAGACAACGGCACCAAGATAAAACTCCTGACCGGCAGACAGGGACGCCTGATACTGCGTCAGTACAATGAAAGTACGGGCGGCAGAAGCGGTCCGGGTGGCAGCAGGAGCGAAAAGAAGCCCTGCAATGATTGACAGTGTCGTGAAAATGGCGGGAAAAATCCGCCGGAATGATGATTGATATTTCATAGAACTCCCTCCTTATCGGAGAGAAATGCTGTAAAGTGCTCGTAGTATAGCAGGCGTGTGCTTGCGGTGTCAACCGCTTCGGATCATTTTCGGAAAACTGCACGAAAATAAAAAATATTTCCGGGAAAATACACAAAGAAAATCGAAAAGGAGAGAATCTCATTTGTGCATCATGTATTTTTGTGGTATAGTTAAGATGAGTAATGTTTGATTGCATACAGGTATACACGACCGTGCTCAAACTTCCCACAGGAGAACGATCCTGTTCCGATAATATTTCTTATTCCAAAGAAATAAATACAGATTTTTGCCTGAATGTATTTAAATATCCGTAGGCTGTGTCTGAAAATGCTCTTGTCACATTACGGTTTTCGGAAAGTCTAATTGCTTTGCTGTTTCGATGATCGATGAACGCGTCCTGCCGTACTCGCCCCAAGACGGGGATCAAGTGTTTCGTAAGGCGCTTTGCCCCCGCTGGTGCTTATGCCCTGTGCTTTAGGGCATTATGCACCATTGTGTGGGGCAACGCAGCGGGAGCGTGCCGACCGAAATAGTTGACCCCGTCTATGGGGGTCGATCGTTCGGACACGTATCCATCGAACCATTGCAAAGCAAAGACTTTCCGGAAAACCTAGTGATCTGCGATCATTTTCAGACACAGTCTTACGGATTCGGTAAGTAATATAAGCAAAAATCGTATTCTTAACCCGTTTGGAATAAGAAATATTATCGGTACATTTTCTTCCTGTGTGGGAAGTTTGAGCAACATATTAATGAAATTGGAGGATAATGACATGGCAAAGATCGAGATGAAGACACCGTTGGTGGAGATGGATGGCGATGAGATGACCAGAATTCTCTGGAAGATGATCAAGGATGAGCTTCTGTTTCCTTTTATTGATCTGAAGACAGAGTATTATGATCTCGGACTGGAGTATCGTAATGAGACAAACGATCAGGTGACGATCGATTCTGCGGAGGCAACCAAGAAGTACGGTGTTGCTGTTAAGTGTGCAACGATCACACCTAACGCTGCCCGCATGACAGAGTATAATCTGAAGGAAATGTGGAAGTCTCCGAACGGCACGATCCGTGCAGCACTGGATGGAACTGTTTTCCGCGCACCGATCCAGGTAAAGGGAATTGAGCCTTGCGTGAAGAACTGGGAGAAGCCGATCACACTGGCACGTCATGCCTATGGTGATGTTTACAAGAATACGGAGATCAAGGTGCCGGGAGCAGGTAAGGCAGAGTTAGTATTTACCGGTGCAGACGGCAAAGAGATCCGTCAGACGATTCAGGAGTTTGATGGTCCCGGTATCATTCAGGGTATCCACAATACAGACAAGTCCATCACGAGCTTTGCAAAGGCATGCTTTAACTATGCACTGGATACAAAGCAGGATCTGTGGTTTGCCACAAAGGATACGATCTCTAAGATCTATGACCATAATTTCAAAGATATTTTTCAGGATATTTATGATAAGGAATACAAGGAGAAGTTTGAGGCAGCAGGCATCGAGTATTTCTACACACTGATTGATGATGCGGTTGCCCGTGTCATGAAGGCAAAGGGCGGATTTATCTGGGCCTGCAAGAACTATGATGGTGATGTCATGAGTGACATGGTATCCTCTGCATGCGGCTCTCTGGCAATGATGACCTCCGTACTGGTATCTCCTTCCGGTGTGTATGAGTATGAGGCTGCTCACGGAACCGTTCAGAGACATTATTACAAGCATCTGAAGGGCGAGGAAACATCTACAAACTCCGTTGCAACGATCTTTGCATGGACTGGCGCTCTGCGTAAGCGTGGTGAGTTGGATAACATTCCTGAACTCATGGCGTTTGCAGATAAGCTTGAGAAGGCAACGCTTTCTACAATCGAGAACGGAAAGATGACAAAGGATCTGGCACTGATCACAAGCATGAAGGATGTGACGGTACTCAACAGCGAGGGATTTATTAAGGCGGTTCGTGAGTCTCTGGAAGCAATGTTGTAATATATATCTGAAAAGGATAAATACTTATTCATATCGTGTAAAAAGCCTCGAAACAGGGGCTTTTTGCTGTTAGTGAGACAACAGATCAGGAGGATATTGTAACTATGATTAAGTTTGAAAAGGAAGTTACCGGTCTTGTGCCGGATCATGGATTTACGCACGGCGCCAAGTTTCATGCGGATGATCTGTTTTCCACGGCGCTTCTTCGTCTGATAAATCCGGACATTCAGGTGGAGAGAGGCTTTGATGTGCCGGAGAATTTTGACGGGATCGTATATGATATTGGACGAGGCAGATTTGACCATCACCAGCAGGACAAGGAGATCCGTGAGAATGGCGTGCCGTATGCGGCATTCGGTCTTCTCTGGCGCGAGTTTGGTTCCTGTTTCCTGACGGAGGAGGAAACGGCAGATTTTGATGAGAAGTTTATCCAGCCGTTAGATGAGTCCGATAACACAGGCTCAGAGAATACCCTGTCGGAGCTGATGGAGAAGTTTAATCCGGGCTGGGATTCCGATGCCTCGTATGATGACAGGTTCTGGGAGGCAGAGACATTTGCGGAGAAGATTCTGATGCATTACATCGAAAGCATTCAGGGACTCAGAAGAGCTTCCGAGGTAGTTGTGAAGGCGATGGAAGAGTGTGATGGTGAGGTGTTGATCCTGCCTTGTTATGTGCCTTGGAAGAGAAATGTGATCGGCAGTGGTTATCAGTTTACGGTGTATCCGTCCAACCGTGGAGGCTATAGTGTGCAGGGAGTTCCGAAGTCGAAGGAGGATCGCAGCCTTGTCTGTGATTTTCCGCAGGAATGGTGGGGCTGTGATCCGCAGGAGCTTCCGAAGGTCAGCGGCATTGCGACAGCCAGATTCTGTCATCCGACGGGCTTTCTCGCGGCAGCAGATACAAAGGAGGATGCGGAACAGATGGCGCGTATCGCACTGGAGCAGAGATGAATGTATCACAGGCTTATGAGATCCTGATGTTATCCGTAAAATCTGATTTCAAAGACATAAAGAAGCGGTATCGCCAGCTGATGCACCGTGTTCATCCGGATTCGGGCGTATCTGCCGAAGAATACCCATACACGGCGCAGGAGATCAATGAGGCATATGAAACGCTGCGCAGCATGGAAAATGAAGGAAGGCTGAACGGAAAACGGGACGGCGGTGCTTCTCATCGTGCCGCCTCCAAAGCACCACGGAAGAAAAAATATGCCAGGGACAGCGGACGATGTGACGGGGAACCGGCGTGGGATGCTGCGGAGAATCCCCATGCATATATGAAGCGGAAGATTTTTCACGGCATTGAGGATATGGATGGTCGTATGGCGGGTGCCGTGGTTGCTGCAGAAGGAAAATATCTCTGGAAGACAGAAGAGGAATTTCCTTTATTTCTGAAAAGCATTTTTGAATGTACCGAAAGACTTTTGCGTGAGGTGGATGCTAAGACCGGGAAAGGAGAGAGCAGCTCCTTACGTCTGCGCATTCAGGCAGAACTTGCTTATCTTCTGGCACAGCAGTTTATTGATGAGGCGGGGACGCTGGAGAAATTGTTGACACCGACGGATTCTAATGAGGAGGCGGACACCTTTTATATCCCGGCAATGTTGGAAATGAACAGTTCAGTGACGATTCGAAGCGGTATGGTTCTGTATCCGGCAGGAATCCGGGCGCACCGTCTGTATCTGAGAACAAAGAGCGGAAAGGATGCCGGATATTTATCATTTCGGGATGACCGGCTTTATTATATTGTGATTCCGCTGTTAGAACAGCGGCGTGCACAGGTAAAGATAGAGGTGTCCATGAAACAGGACAGAAAGAATACCCGTGGAAACCGCCGGTATAAAAATCTGGATTTCTGGCTGCGGGTTCTGAAAAAGACCGGTACAGCATTACCGGAGAGTA